>Ga0065711_1027529_pt1 | contig 48403 bp, 31 predicted proteins | sample Hoacrofraction12_FD_59098 | JGI IMG/M metagenome (GOLD analysis project Ga0065711, IMG submission 59098) | Hoatzin crop microbial communities from Cojedes, Venezuela - Epithelial fraction 12 v2 (version 2) | ecosystem: Host-associated > Birds > Digestive system > Esophagus > Crop | place... | reverse complement strand
CGCTGGACTCTCTCCAGTAGCTCTTCATCTTTCTTGAATTGGGGAGCCCAGAACTGGACAGAGTACTCCAGATGAGGCCTCACTAGGGCAGTGTAGAGGGGATGTTCTCATCCCTCGACCTGCTGGCCACACTCCTCTTGATGCATCCCAGAATGCCATTGGCCTTCTTGGCAGCCAGGGCACACTGCTGGCTCATGATTAACCTGTCGTCCACTAGGACACCCAGGTCCCTCTCCACAGAGCTGCTCTCCAGCAGGTCCGCCCGAAGCCTGTACTGATGCATGGGGTTGTTCCTCCCCATGTGCAGGACCCTGCCCTTGCCCTTGTGGAACCTAATCAGGTTCCTCTCTGCCCAACTTTCCAGCCTGTCCAGGTCTCGCTGAATGGCAGCACAGCCTTCTGGTGTATCCACCACACCTCCCAGTTTGGTGTCATCAGCAAACTTGCTGAGAGTACACTGCTGAAAATAAAGTTTGGGGCCAGATTTCCTTTGATGTTAGTGATGCCAGTAAATGCATGATTTTAGGCCTCTGATTTTTAAAAGATTAGCTAAAGTGACTGTCACAGGAATAATAGCAAACCAGGGCATCATTTCATGTTCGAGTTCAGCACTTTTAATGTCAGACCCAGATAGCAGCAAGTCAAGCCACTCTCAGAAGGTGTGCTTTCCCTCCTAGCTCCTATTGTGGTGTATACCATTTTAATAACAAGTTACAGAGCAAAGAACTGAGGTTTAGGAGAAAGGAAATTTTATCTGCTTTCTCAAGGTTTTGGGAGAACCAGAACTTGAAGTCAGTAAGTGTTAAAATCAGACAGAGGGAAAAAAAGACCTAAAAGAACAGATTCATAATTAATGTTAGCTACCAGTAGACATCTTGTAAGGGAAAGAAAGTGGTAAGCAGCTTGTGCCTTTATCTGTCAAGAAGGCAAAGAGCAAGACTTGTGTGAAACCCACTCTGGAGCACTGGAAAAAAAAAGAAATCCCCATTCATCCACAAGGAGTCTGTGAGGAAAAGAATAGCAACGAATTGAACGTATATGACCAGCAGATACACAAAGAATCTGCACTCAGGTTGGTCCACAGGATGGTTGTGTGATATATAGAAAGCTCTTTTTTTATCTATGTTTTCAATACTCAGAATTTCACTGCCACTTCTTGTAACAGCCATGAAAATTATGGTGTGTCCCTCTGATCTCGGTGAGATCTTAGCACTGATGACACAAATGTCAGCACTGCTACCTGTTCCATCTCTTGCATGAGAAAATACAATGAACATCAGGGAGAGCTACGCATTTTGTTATGAATTGGACTTCAGTGAAGCAAAGGGTTGGTGTTTGGGAAACCCCACCAGTGAAGAAGGCTAGGCCTAGGAGCTTTGTTAAAGTTATACGTGCATTTACTGTCCAGCTGCTTGAGAGCTAGATGAACCTCCAGTAAATGCACAATCATAGCTCTACAGAGACTCTGCGGATGGTGATTCATTTTAGCGACCTGTATGGGTGAAGCTGGAGTAGTGGGAGAGACTCAAAGGGTAACAAAGCCACCTTTCTTGTCATATGTGAGTTTTGCTGAGGCACCAAACGCTTGAGGTACATTCAACAGTTCAGCTGATGACTCACATGAGGGTTATAAGCCTTTTGATGTCAACAGTGCCCACAACCCTGAATACAAATGGGGATATTATTGTTTCTGGGGGGGTATTTGTAGTCTTCCATTCAAGACACCTTAGAGCAACACCTGAATGGTTGTGACAGTAAACTGCACTTTCTTGGTACCGATCATACACTGTGACCTGGTCTGTCAGCAGCTGAACTGTGCTTACATTGTCCAAACTGCAAAGTTTCACAACTAAAATCAGAAAATGTAGACAGTGAAAAATCTTTATTGTGCTAGAATCATCATTCAAAGCCAGTTCTAAAAGTAGCAAGAATAGCATTAAATGTATATCTATATATCTTTTTAACCTTTATACAGACAGCAGGAGCACTGCAAGCTAAATTTGCATTTCATAGTGGGAAACAAAACCATCCCACAAAGAGATGATAAATCATCAGAGGAACAACGAGGTGCCCTGACACATGCATATGTTTTTCTAAAATCACACAGAATGAAGATACGAGACACAGAACCCAATCTCCATCTCAAAGGTTTATTAACTATAACCAAGCCTGACTACATCAAGAGCAGTCTCACTGAAATTTGAAATAAGGATTTATTTCCAACAGTTATTCCATATCCTTTTTTATTATTATTTTTTGGACAATTAACTGACCTAGTTTTCAAATCATAAGAATTCTTAAGACAGTCTTTGTTATATAGGTGCAATGGCAATGCAGATTTACTATCAGTGATATTTTGGTTACAGGGAGAAAAAAAAAGGCTGTCATTCCTGCAAAGCTTGTCATGCAAGAGAATTATTCATTCTGCTTCAACTTTGTTGACTTCCGTGGAAGTATAGCAGATACAAGTTCAGAAAAGTAAATTTTTAAAGTGAAACCAAATGTAAAATTTCTATAGAAATGTTATTTTGACAGAAGAAGCAAAAGAAACACATACCAAAACATTCCATATGAAAATTTCAATTCACATTTTAAGAGTCTATTTTTTCCTATAGAAAACCAAAACAAAACATTTCCGTTTGGCTTTGTTTGACCCAAATTAGAGTATTGGATGGGGGTGGGTTTGAAAACGAAGCCAGATTGTTTTAAATCAACTGCCTTGGCATAAAACTGCATTTCCTACCAATACATTTACTTTGCCAATCATAGTTTCAGTCCCCCATTTCTTCTGGGCCAGCCTTCCTAGAAGACCACATATCCTATAAAGTAATAAAGGGATTTCACTGACACATGGCTTGTCTACGAGATAATTAATTCTCAGTAAGCAAGGATATGAATTTACAGTGTACTAGCTATGCTGCACTGACTCTCCATATGGACATCCTAATTGCATTGTGGCTTACTCTATCTAAAGCACATTAAGGATATAACTATGTAGACTTGTTACTGGGAAGAAAGCGAGGATAAGGGTTTACTACTCTCCTACGGCATTAGCTGCTACGCCTGAATTGCCTTGGTGAGCTCTCCTTTCTTGCAGTAACGTGAGAGAACACTGAGTGTCCAAGCTGGAATTACTGCAGACTATCTAATACGCTACAAATCCACCTCCTGACTTGCTCTTCCTTCGCTGACCTCTTCACTGAAGCTCTGATCTGTGTGATGCATCATACCCCAAATCTTCTAACAGCTTACTTGCTCTGCACACTGTGAATTTCCTCCTATGTGGCAGCATATGAAAGAGAGGCATCTCTACAGCATCCCTTGTCAAGAAGCAATTCTGTATGCATTCACCACCCAGTATTTTTATTTTATTAGCATGTACCACATGAGGGCCATGTTCACCACTAAAGCCTTTGGTCCTTACTGTGGTTTCATCCTGCGTATAACATTAATGCCAAACCATTTTGAGCATACCTCAGAAGGGAGGTAGGTGATTCAGCCTGGATACCACGTATTAACTGACCTTACTCTGGGCTTCACAGCTGCCCTCCATTTCCAGCTGTGTTGGTGCAGGGAGGTGATAATTACCAGCAGCTTTGGTAGGAGGCACCTACTCGTCAAGCTCAAGATTTTCTCCATGGCAAGCACAGCTGTAGAAGCTCAGGCTCCCAGTGCCAGGTTATATGCTGGCACTCCTCTTCCTCTCAAAGTCCTCCCTTGTTGCCTTTGGAACAAATATTGTAAGCTAAGGAATAACAAAACCCAGTTTGCTAGAGATCTGTATTCCTCCCCCCAAAACCTGGAGTCTCTCCTCATCTTCAGAAATTGCCCTCTATTATCCAAACACCTCCAGACCTCCTGCAAGGCTCTGTGCTCTGTGCCACAAGGATCTCATTGCTCTTCCGTACTCCACATGCATTTTCCTTTCTTGGGCCCGGGCACACATGAAGTCTGCAGTTACCTGCAGGTCTGCTCCTTCTCTGCCTTTCCCTGCTCAAAGGATGGTCAGTGTAGGATCAGGTTTGAAGCTTGCTTTGCCTGCGTGAGTGCTGCCCTTTGTCTTGCTAGCCGTGCCATTCACGGTGTGGGAAAAAGAAGTGTTTGCTGTATCTGGCAGTCAGCAATGGCTCCTTTACTCCCGTGCTGATTTTCACTATCTCACAATCTTTAAGACTTTTGACAGATTAGGCTGACAGTAGGTAACATGTTCAAAACTTATTGGGGCAAGATGTGGGAGTAGTGAGAGACAAACAGCTGAACAGATTCACATATGGGACAAAGTGATAAGCCCCATTTTCTTAGAAAATCTGACCAAAAGATCCCAAGATTTTGTTCATTCCACGTGTGCTTCTTCATACGTACCACAGACTTTCAGAAGTTTGTGCTTAGATCCATGCTGTTTTTATTTCTATAGGCAGGGATTGACATATTCTATGCTTGTAAGGAAAATTAGCAAATGTCACATCAAAATGTATTTACAGTGAGTGGCCATCCTAAACACACAGTTAGACCCAAATAAACATGAATTTGCAAGGTGCTTTAAATCTAAAATTAGGTCTTAGTTATATACATGTATGTGTGTGTACATACATATTTATATAGGTAAGATCTACTGTCAGCTGATGAATAGTGTAAACCAGCATTTCAAAACTTTGGGACAGCAGCCTGGTATTGCAAGGAAAAAAATTGCAGCCAAATTCCTCAGCATCAATTCTTCTCAGATTTAGACCACCTAAAGCGTGCAGCACAACGCTGGGGAGACTTGACGAGATGTAGTCATTTGATACAGCAAAGACATGCTATTAAATCTGAAGTTTTCTACTGTATATAGTTCCTTTTAGTCAAAATGGATTGTAATGTTATGTTGCTTTATGGGAATAATTTATGTAGTGAATATTGCACTTAGAGTTTGAAGCAAGAGATTCTCAGATAAATTAAAATGCAGCGCTTTTTTTTCTTGCAAAATTTGACTCTCCAGTTTTTCAGCCTGAGGAGAAAAAAGGAGTCTCTAGGAATTAATTTCTAATGCACTTGAAGAAATTTCCGTTCATGATTCATTCATAGAGAAAGAAACAGTGAAACCCTTTTTCCACATCAACTTGCAACTCCATTCATATTTATCAACCGGTTCTTAATCCATTTAATCCGGCCAGAGTGCCTGTGAAAAGGAGAGAGGTATGGTGTGAAATGTGACAGCCACTAGAGCAGCAGGAGGAATCTGTTATTTCGTACCCATCCTTCCATGCCGCAGTAGTTCTGCGGCTCCCCGCGCGCAGTGGGATAGACGCTTGTGTGGCAGCGGTTCCCATGGAACTTGTGTCCTTGTGTCTGTCTGCAGCCACACCTCAGCGTGGCTCTTGACGGCTCGAAAAAGAGTTTCCTGCCCCACCTACTGAGGCAGCGTTAGGCATGGGACAGGTGGAGCGTGGGTGCTTGGAGGTGGGAAATGTTTGTTTTCATTAATTTTATTTTTTTTTTTTACTCAATCTTGCTGTTTTTTCCACTCAATCTTTTGACTTCAGAGGTCTGAGTGACTGGCTTTGTCCCTGTGCCTGTCCCATGACCTTTACGATGGTACCCCTGTACAGATCAGTTTGAAGGATGGGCTGGGTGTGAGCAAAGTTCAGCCGCAGATTCTGAATTTTGCGGATGTGTGTGTAGATTTGAAGTGCTTGTGTTGTTAATAATGTGTTTGAATCGTGAGCCCCGTCTCGAGCTGCAATGCTGCTGCGCTCAGCTCTGTGCTTTGATGGCATCGCAAGCTTTGTTCTCGCCTCTTAACTGTAATCGGTACTTTCGTGGCACTAAACATGTGATCAAATTTGGGGTTTGGTGGAGAGGTGAATTTCATCCTGTAAGAGAGGAAAAGCTAAAAGTTATACCTATTAATAATGGAAACTCTTATTAAATTTGGATGCTTGCAGCAGAATTTTAGACTGTGTTAAATTACCCAAGCTAGAAGAAATAAAAAAAGGTATGTTCTCAGCCTTCCAAATTGTAGTGATGGCTAAAACCTAGAGTTGGTAAATGCTTATCACAATGGCACAGCGTCGTCCCAAGGTACCGGCTATGCCAGTCGCATGTGTGCATACAGCGCCGGGGAAGCAGCTCTTACCATTTTTTTTCATTTGATTTGCCTAGTCCCCAGCCTCCCAACAGAGCTCCCTGGGACACCAGGGTTAAACCTCCCACCGTCCCTACTCCTTTTATCTCCTTGGTTTGATGGATCCCTTTGCTCCTCTGCTGCCAGTCCACTGCACAGGAGAGGATGCCTGGGTCACTGGGCCAAGAGGGAAAGCCACCACTCTGTCTTCTCCCAGTCCTCTGCCTCAAAATTGACCTGTTAAAAGGGGTAGCAGAAGGAAAAGGACAAAAACTGGAGTAAAAAAGGCAGGGGAAGGGGCCAGGTTATAGGAGCAGCCTGGGCTTGGTGAGGAGGGTGAAGGGAGCTGCACCTGGCAGGAAAAGAGGCATTTTATCTCCTGCCTGGTCGCAATCTCACCTGAAGTGTGCGGACTTCAAATTAAAACAGACTTCATTTCATGCCGGTGTGCAATGTCTAATGCTGGTTTTATAGAATTATGTGTAAACTCCACGCAAATTTGCCTTCAGGCTTTTCTGTGGCCTCTCACAGGCAGCTCTTTCCTCCTCATTTCAATGCTTAGCTACTTTACATTTTACTGAAAAACACAGGTGAAAGATTAGTTTATCCAAATTCACTGTCAAATGGTTCCAGTGCACGACTAAATTTTGTTTTACATCTAAGTATGTAAATAGAGAGCATGTAAAAGCATGTAAATAGCATAGAGGGGTGTTTGGAAATTTCCACCTGGGCTGCTCTTGCACCACTTAAGCAGGTTTAAGTGCAAACCACTGCTTGCAGCAGAGAGAAGGACTGATTCCAGGTTCCCTTGGCTTATTTCAATTAGCTAGCCTAACACAATCCCTCACTGAACATTTCTGATCTTCAAGGTGTCGCATTCGCAGGAAAGCAATAGAGTCAAGAGGAGGTATCTTTGTTTGCCAGATTAAAGAAACTAATTAGATTAAGGATTTTTTAGCACTTAAAATACAAGAAGTGGGTGTTCCATGTCGTGCTACAAAACATCAGCATGGTGACCCCATTTAATTATTTCCCTCTTTCACACAGCTCCTAGATCTGCAAGACTTCTTGCATCTCACAGGGACAATAGAATACTCCAAAGACAAAAGATCATGTTTAAAAAGAAAATAACTAATTAGATGTCAAAGCTTTATTTAAAAGATGCTCGGTGGAAAATCAATGAATGATTTTTCTCAGAAATAAACAGGAAATGTATTCTATTAACTATGCACCTCCAATCCATATATCCACCCAGAATCTAGTCATTTTACCCATGAGCCAGTCTGGGTTGCATTAAGAGGGAGTCAAAAGCCGAGTCAGGGATGTGTATTGGTATGGTTTGATACACCTTTTTTCATATGTGGTAACTTTTGTGCATGAGTAGCTTTCCCAGGATGATTGCTGAAATGAAAATTGGATACCACATTATCAATCTTCCTGTATGTCTGCTACTAGTGCTTCTACTTCCATAATGCTGTTGAATTTGTGTTTGTAATGCACAAATTCATGCAGTTTTCATTATAGTAGAGAGAAGGTAAGAGGTAGAGAAGGTAGAGAGAACTGGAAAATAGGAAGGTACCAGTCAGCACGTTTCCAAGCATGCATATGCTCAACGTGTAATTCAAAACCTTAGTACGGCACAAGGGACAATCTAATATCATTTTAAGGCATAAAATTGTGGAATATTTTTCCTCAATATTCAAGCTGTGGTTATGGCAGAAACTTACGTGATGGCAAAATACCACATATGTTATTAGGAATTCTGCAGCATAGCTACAAGGAAAATTTTTTGCAGATTATTACATCAAAAGAACAAAACAGCAGTTCCTTGATTCAAAAGACTCTCCTGGGAAGTCACCAAGAAAAGCTCCAACTGGAAGAACAACAAGTAAGGTGAATAGTATCTTTTTCAGGAAAAAAACCCCCCAAAACCAAAATATAAAAAGTGCTTGAGACTAAGGACTTGTGAAGTGTTGGTAATACACTACATGAAGATTCAAAAGTGCAAAATGCTACTAGCTAGAAGATGATGACAGATCTTTGCTCTTGTCAGCAGAGAGACAGTGACTGTAGCAAGTCATTATCACCCAAGTTGTTACTGTGAAGTGTAAATAAAACAAAAATAGCGACACAGAAGATTGTAAGATTGTTGATCCAGATTCTGGGTATTTGGAAACCAGCAACAGAAGATTCAACCAAGAAGCACCTTCATCATAAACTGGAAGCAGAGTTTAGAAGAGTGCTATGTTTTATCATGAAAAGAAAAATCATCCTGTATCCAGACAGCTTGTGATAAACCTGACACAGATAATCTAGCACTAAAGACAGTCTAAAGCAGCCAATTCAAAAGAAAAATACCTTCAAGTGGTTCTGAGCAGAACAGCTTTACAGATGAGAGATGACATCAAAGTAGAAACTGTGAAAGAGTTGTTGTCTTCTTGATGCTCAGAATTCAACCACGGTTCACTAATTATACTCATTTCAGTCACAGTCTTTCCTGCACAGCATTAGCAGAAGAAAGATTTAAGCCCATCAGCCATAATACTTCACTCACTTGAAGTTCTGCTGCCAAGATTTAGTTTATGCAGTCACCTGCTGAAAGAAATCCATCCACCAAAGCACATTTTGCTGCTATTTATTGTTCAGTCTTTTAGAGGCAATGTGGAGCTTATTTGACTCTGATGTGGCATATTTCAAACTAAAGGGGCTAATACAGCCCTTTTTATCTATAAGCTAGGATCAGCCTCCTCAGAAGAGCTGGTACTGTCACCATACATTGTCTGCCATGTGTATGGTCTACTGGCTTGTGATCATGCTGATAGACTTGAGGAGACAGTACGCAGAGAAGACACATCACTGCTTCTCAGCCTCTGTTTGCTAGGTAACAGCAAGAAAAGCCTCTGGGTAATGCTTTGAAGAGCAACAGAGAACAATTACCATTGCTCTGAGAGACAGCAGTGTCAGGTGAAGGACAAAGGATTGCAGTGCTTGAAGAGCCTGGTTAGGATGCTTCCTTGCAGACATATCAAAAAACCCTTTGAACACTTTGACACTACCTTGAATTGATGACTGTACACATGGACTTTTACGTATGCTTGCCAATCTACCATGTACAAATAAGTCTTCTGATTATTTGCTATTCATTTATCCATCTCTATCATAAATGTGGAGGACTCTTGGTTTAGATTGGTTCCCTAACACTCCTTGGGGAAAAAAAACCAGTATATTAGATCATTGAGGAGACAATAAATAAAGATACTCAGATTCAAAGATGTAAAGTGGTTTACTATCAAGTCAAGGGTAGTCAGTAAGTACCAAAAGGAGAAACATACTACAACTTTATAACTGCAGTTCAATTTAAGCGTATTTTTAGATACCTAGGATTCACTGAGACTGGGCAGAAGTCGAATGTGCACTTGCTGTTCTTGAGAATAGTTGGATATGCACAGGTGGTATTAAATGGACTGGTTTTGTCCATTTGTCAGCTGGTCAGCTAGCTTGCAAAACAGTGTAGATTGATAGCCTATAGATAGCTACTGTAAGCACAAAGGGAAGAAAGCATACACTGATTTCATGAAAAGACTGTATTAATAACTTGTCTTCATAGAAATATTATGACCTGCTGTCCAAGGAGAAATTTTGAATATTTCAGACATCGATGGTAAGAAAAGCATTACTGAGATTGTAGGAGAGGTACGCGTCTCTGAGCAGACAGGAATTCACCTTGAAACTTAACTGTTGCTCAAAGAAGAGTATTAGAGATCAGAGAAGTACTGTCATGCCCACGTAGATCCTGTCCCCCGAGAGATGGCAATATGGAAAAACTATGAAAAAAAAGCATGACAACTTTAGGTACGGACAAAAAACCAAAATGCAGACCCTGCTGAAACAATCCTAGGTCCATATCTGCATTTCTGTGAAATGGATGGTTAATATGATATTTGCAGAGCGTGTCCCGTGATTAGCCCTCCCTGGCAGTGCAGAAAGTTAAAAAACTGATGTACTTTTCATTATAACCTGGGAGATACCACAAAAGGTCTGAGAGAAACAACAGAGGATCCAGTGCAAGAATGAATTTTAAGGATATAAAGCAGGGCACATCATCCAGCAGGAGGAAATATTTGGGTAGGGCATCACTAGTCAAACTCTACTGAGCAATTTGCTAAGGAATGGTGGAAAAAGGATTGCAGAGAGAAGCTGCGCAACAAACATTCTCCGTTTCCCATGAGATCTGTACTCCATATGTACTCCATGTTTCAACTGGTGAGGACAAATAAGACATAATCTTTTCTAAGACAAATTTCTTTGTACTCCCACTTCCACAGACAGCTTTATCTTGTCTGATATATGAGCAGGTAGGACCACGGGTGTAAATGAGTTCCGCTTCACTCAGCAAAGCACAGTGCAACACTGAAACAAGCATACAAAAGACTATGCACAAAGTCTGCACACCTCTTCCATGCTTTTAGTAGTTTTAGTAACAGGGGAAAGCTGGGAGCCTTAAATCAGCTGCAAAGAGGGTATACTTATGAACAAATCTTCTCTAAGCTTGGGCAAGCACAGGAGAAACAGATTTCTTTCTGCAATTGAAAAAATCACAAGCCGTCTGTCTGTCCCTAAAAGTGCAACAAGCAGTATCAGTGAATGTTGCCACCAACACTGCAGTGCCAGCTGGGGTTAAGCGGTTTCAAGCCAGCTTCCCACCATATACACTCGCTTTTCCAAAAGGCACTGTGTGCATATTCTCAAGCAGGAATTTGAAGATAATCTTTTCTCCGTCAACCCTCTTCTGTTTGGCTCTGCAGTGTTGGCCAGAATGCTTATGCCAAAGGAAATCTAAACTATCCAAAGCTGTCCTGAAGTCTAGGGAATGGAAGTCCATCCTGTCCATGCCACACCAAAGCATGCGTAAATCATGAGAATGACCCCAAGCACTTGGGCTGTGTACTTAGCAAAGCTATGCTCAAAAAGATTGAGGAAGAGCTCTACAAAGTGGTTTTGATAAAGATTTAAATGGGAGAGATTACTACCTTTAGGAGTATACATCTACTGTCTTGTATGCTCCTTACAGTACAGCTAGTATACTTAATCAAAGGTAAGGGCTCTTCTCTTTCTTCATGACATTTTTTTCATGTTTTTATTAAAAATCTACTCAAATAATAAACAAGTCAATTCTCACCATGCAAAATGAATTATAGATACGTACATAATTGTTGGACAGTCATTAAGAACAAAATTACTACTGCTACCAGTCACAGAAGGTTATCATAGGTAAATAAAGGTAAATGGATAGAGATGCCTTCAAAAAGTATTATTAGAATTTGCCACCATATGCGGCAACAACAGGACTCCCAGCTTTGTTCATAGGCATATTTAGCAGCGATTACTTAAAGACAATTGCATATACAGAGTAATTGAAAGACATGGATATTCCTATTTCAGGAAAAAGTAGTGCTGCTTTTCTGAAGACAGAGGAACACTAAGGGGAGTACAATACCTAAGCAGTAGTCTCAGAAAAGACTAAATTAAAAGTAATTTAATTTCTTGAAACATGCAGTGGTTTCAAAACATGCGTTCAGCCTGCATCAAAATAAAATGAAGATACTTTGAATTTTAAATACATCTGTACTTGCAAGAGGCTGCCATAGCTCCTACTAGCAACACATCTGAGAATTTGGTTCAGAGCCTGAACTTTGGTGTCCTACATCCCTGGGTGGTACTCCAATAGATAGCATGGCCGCTGCTGTCAAGAAGGTTTTGGGGTTCTTTCCCTTCCCTCTGCCTGTCCTCTTCTCCTTTTCCTGTATCGTGGATCAAGGAAAACTTCTCCTTGGACCTTTTGTCAACACTTAAGTGGTTTGGTTTCAACACATACTTCCTCACAATAAAACTCTTCCAGGACTCATATCTCTCTTGCCAGTTTTGGGTGACTGGAGGCTTGGGCGGTGCCCGGAGCCAGGTGGCTGTGCCATGCTTTGAAACCCTGGCATGGACACTTCCAGCTCAAGAACCACCTTGCTGTGGTTTTGTCCCTTGCTCATTCAAAGGCCAGCAGTACCTTCACTAACACTACTTCGCACTCCACAGTTCCTCAATGTCCATATCACAGACGGCTAAACATACTCCAGGTGATTCCTCCTGGGTGAAACAATGAGAACATTTACTGAAATTGAGCAGGATGGTGAAAAACCACTTCCACATTTTAAAGTGGAATCCAAATCTGTATTTTTATATTTTCCAAAGGCTTGTGATTTGCTTCTTGTCACTGTGAAGTTTGCTAGATTTGAACAGCCCAACCTAGTGATAAAATGCTTGTTTGCTCCTTTTAATGCACTCCTGAATTCTGCTGAGCAGCAGCTATCATTGCTTATAAAAATTAAGACAGAAATACGAGATTTCTGCTATGTTATGACTCAAATCCCAAGTAATAGGGAAGGCTGACCAGGTCAATTCAATGGCAATGCCACCAATTTCAATGGTAACAATGTCTGAGGACAGAGTGCGGGAAAGGGACATTCTACATTCATTTCTAACCTGTAGTAACACTTCTATGAATTCATTTTATTACCCCTGGAAATTTGGATCAAAAGTAATAACGGAAACGCTGACAAAATCAAAGTTTTGTTACTGGGGATGGTCTGCAGGCAAAAATATGCTGAAGGTAGTTTAATACTAGTAAAACTAGTCAAGTATAGAAAGTAAGATTTTTAAGTCACATTGAGTCTAACTTAAAACTTTTTATGTTTCTGCTAGGCAATACTTTGAACTACTGTATGGTATCTCTACTTGGAATTTCTTCAAATTTTGCTGTGCCTGAAAGCAAAGGAATTTGAACTTTCTGGGTTTTATTCTGTATTTCTGTCAAAGTAAACTGTCTTACAGTCTAATATGTCATCAGTTAAAATATGTTGCAAAGAGAAACAGCTATTGAATACTACTCTCCTCTGCTTACTTTCTCCAGTAGGTGGTGAGATTATTGTCTTCTGTAACATTGTCTATTATAAATTACAAATAGCATAGTTGTAACTTATTATGACATGAACATTAACGCTCTCTCCTGATGTTCTGATTTTTTATTCCTTTTTATGATTTTGAGAGTAGGGGACAATAGAGTCCAAAAGCTTAATTTAATATCTACATAGCAGAGATAAATTACTTCATGTATCATATGTATGCACCTCATTATACTACATAGTAGAATATCAACAGTGTGTATTATACTTTTACTACAGGGCCAAGAAGCGAATGGAATATGGTATGATCTCAAATGAGGATCCCTTGATGTGATTTCACATTAGGGTTCCAAACCTACAAATATTATACCTAGCGTAACTTCCCTTCAGCAACCTCCAAGTCAGTAGGATGACCTTTATACCCACAGTGACATACAGATCCAAACCCCAAGAACTTCTGAACATGCCTAACTTGCAATCCCTGGCATATTTTGTTCTTTGAAGATGGGACATGAGCTTTTTGTTAAAATGGTAATTATTCATAAGAACAGAGCAGGTTTTAAACTGATCCAGCTCTCAGCACTTCAAGAATAGATTTGGTGCAAGAAAGCTCAAAAGTGACAGGAAAAAGAGATAAAAGGATGCAGTAGGCAGATATAAGTATCTATAAAAAAACCATGCATCTCTCTCTCTCTCTCTGTATATATATATATAAAGTTCGTGAAGGGCATATTCCAACTTTGGTCCACCAAAATCAGTTACCTGGCTCCTACTTTGAATGATGCTGCTTGTTACTGTATCACAGTGAAAGAATTGCAGTGACAGAGGTGTCCAAAGTCATCAAAGCTCTTTAAAAAACGTTGCAGAATACTCAGCAACTTAAATATGCAGGCAAGCAAACCCTTAGCCTCATTGTTTATGAAGGACACAGCTGTGAAATTCTCTGTAAGATATCAGTGGAAAGTAATGTTGTAATAATTACATCAAAATTAATCATTAGTTACAAGTGCAAACTTCATTCAAAGGCCATCAAAAAGGATGTAAAGTCAAACACTAAAAATCTAGGAGATGCCAGAATGAAGGCTATCTGTGTACCCTCCATTTAGCCCCAATAATGAATCTACCATGTAACGTAATCTGCACTTCTGTGATAATACATTATTTTCTGTAGGATCATTGCCTCATTTGGTTCACAGTGAGGATTAAGTACATGAGAAAACCAAAAGAAAGAGAATTTGAGAGCTTTCAGAACTTGGACCTGCTTCAGTTGAACTCAGTGACAAAATTTCTCAAGATTTCACCCCAGAAATGTTCTTCAATGGGACTGTTAATTTTGTTGTGGAAGCGTGGCCAGCAATCATTTGGAAATGACCCAAGGGCACTGAAGGGGATCCCCCCCAGCCTGTTATCCTTCCTTCTCCTGCTGCTTTCCTGTCCCCTCTGCTGCAGTTATATGCCTCCCCAGTTAAAAAGAGCCACGCAGACAGCTGCTTTCACACTGGGCCCACGGAGGAGGCAGCAGCTCTGGATGAAACGTGGGGGCATGTGGCCGGCGGTGGGGACGTGCAAGAGCGGCCATTCTGCTAGGCAAGGGGCTCCTCCAGCATTAGCAGGCAGCATGCATCCCACCCTCCCCGAAGCCCCTCCTTTCCCGACCTCTCCCTCTCTGACCAGGCTTTCACGCTCCCGGTGATGCCAAATGTAAATCGTCTGTTTGCGTAGCTGGAGTCCATTGCTGTGGCCTCGTCTTGCTGCAGTAGGAACGAGCAGCCAGGGTCTGGAGCTAGGCTGTAACCTCTCTAAATAATCATCCAAATAGTCTACATTGCAAAAACAATAATCAGGAGACTACTTGTTGTTTCACGCTGCTGCTCTCAACTAATGCAGATTTCAGAAATGGAAGTTCAGCACCGTAACCGCTGCTGCCGTATCGCCCTTTGAGCAGGGCGCGCCGGGCACGCGGAGCTCCCAGTGGTGCGCTGGCATGCACTGGTCCAGGCAGGGCGTGAGACCCGGCTGCTGAAAAGAAATCCACCTTGTAAAAGGTAAATCTTTTCTGAAAAAAGCAGTGTGGCATTTTTGAAAGGAGATAATGCTGTGAGCAGATAGAGGTGAAGTTATGGACATAATCTGCTTGGATTACAAAGATTAAATGACATTTGACATACTTCTGCATATTACACTGGCACAGAAGGTCAGGAAGTGCAGGACAGAAAGCACCTTCCTTGTCTGCGTACAAAACCATCCAGAGGCAGATTTCCCTGATTACAAGTTGCGAGTTAATAACTCAGAGAAAGCCAGGGAGTGGAATGGCACATGTACATACCGGTTGGTGAATTTTACAAGTGCCTTTTTGCCAGGGTGGATGGGAGACAGGGACGCATCACCAGAAGACCAGACAGGATGCCGCGACAGTGTGAAATGCTGCCATTGGGGGGGTTCCTGGGAATAAGTCACCCATTTGTGAGGGGCTCCCCTCGTGGGAGGATGCTCTGGCTGGCAAACACCGCACCGAATGCCGGACGGGCCATGTCCCACAGTAGCAGCCCTGTCTAGGAGAGGAGCGGCTGCAGCATCCCTCCAGCTGCACCGCCTCGGCAAAGGACCCTCGCCTCTTCCTTGGCCACAGCAAGTTTTCACCAGGCTGAGTGCAAAGCTACTCAAGGGCTAAAACACCCTTACTCTTACCTCCCACCCTTTCATTCCAACCACCCAAAACCCTTTTGTTCCACTTAAGGCATGGAGAAAGCTGCAGTGCGTGTGATTGAGGTTAGTGGATTTCTTTGCATTCAGAGGAAGGGCAAATTATTCAAGAGAAAGGAATTAGATCTTGAAAGGCGAAAGGCTCAAACAGAAAAGTTGATACCACTTGCACGTTTGACTACTTCCGTGAGACTGGAATATTATATAGTTGGGAAGATAGTCTGAAAGGCAGATGCTGTATCTGCTATGCAATTGCAAAGAGGTTTCCACAAACTAGAGAGAAGAAAGCATCTTAGAGTGACAGGAAGAATAATGGGAAATCAAGGAAATTTGTGGGATAATGTGGGGATATCAGTAATATTCCAGCAATTAAAACACTCCCAGAAAGTGCGCCCTATTTCCTGAGGGAAACCCCCTGCTGTCCCCCTGGGCTGGTGCTCTGGATGAGAGTCTCTGTCTCCTCTGTCTCCTCTGTCTCCTCTGTCTCCTCTGTCCAGCACAGGCCAGTGTGACAAAGAGGGACAGATCTCCTGGAGGCCGCTGGACCACAGGGAAAGCTGGGGCAAACATTTCCAAAGTGGAAGCTTTAAGTTGGATTTACCATTAATCCTCAGACCAGCACAGGCAGTGAGAGGCAGTGAGAATACGGCTCTGCGAGGCGGCACGTAGGCACCCGGCGGGTTTTCAGAGGGTTTACGTCTCCCTGCTGGTCCCCCAGAGCCGGCTGGAAGCTGGCAGATGCCCAGCTCTTGGAAAAAATCAGGCTGCTTCTGAAAAGTGCAAGAAACTAATTCTAAGTGGCCATTTTTAGAAATTTGGCCTTTGTTTCTCTGCCAGTTTTTCATTTCCCCATACATCTCTAACAATAAAATATGTTCAGCAGCAAGAAGAGACAAAAATCCTTAGCAGTGGATGGGGATTTTTCCAGGATCATTTCAGTGACAGCTATGTATAGTCCTAAACAGTATGAGGGCATGATTCAGTGATCCAAACAAACTTTTGGGTTGAGACCAGCTGTTATGAATACTTTTTTGCTCTTTTTAGGAATAAAAAGAATCTATGTGTATATTACACTCGGGCTGAGACTTGGGCTGCTTCTTGTTTGCTTTCCATCATGTTCATGCTTATTCTCATTGTTATTTTATTGCTTTCATCTTCGATAAACAGAATGTTTTTTTAAAAGCCCAATGCCTCGTGTATCTGCTACTCAAGATTCCTTGCGACTTGGCGTAGCTCAAAGAACTGCAGTCGAAGTTGCTGACCTGCCTCAGATCTGCTTGCTTTCTGGTTGCTGCTTGCATTTTTCAGTGGTAGGAAAGTGACAGCAATGTGTAGAACCTGAGTTAGTGTGTAGCTTTTTCATTCTGCTCGGATAGCCGAGCCACCAAACAGTGAGTGACAGGAGGCAAATAAAGCTAACAAAGGAAAGAAAAAAAAACCAAAAACGACATGACATAAAGTAATAAGAAATGAAAAAAATATGAAATTCAGGCAAGAATAATAAAAGCAAATCCTAAAATAAATGGCAGGATTTGATTTTTGCAGTGCTGGCTTACAGCCAGGTAACTGTCTGGAAAGTAAAACAAGTGAAGCAGATACACCTAAGGTAAAAATAATGTGTGTGTTCTTTTGAGGGAAAGATGAACTAGAAGAAAATAAAAAGACCCATCAAGAATGATGGAATTGTGTGACTTTAACCCCTTCAGTCCCACGTTGTGTAGAAAAGCTGTTTCTATTTCTCCCTTTTGCTTTTGAAGGAGGCAAATTAGGAATAGAATAAGAACGGTAGTCTGTTGTGAGCCGAGGGAGGAGCTGGAAAGGTTTGAGGTTGGATGCTACCTCCCTTTGCACCCCTCTGCGATTTATACCGAGGCATGTCCTCCCAGCTCTGCTCCAGCTAGAACTCCTCTGGTCCCCTCAGTCTGGTCAACAGGTCTTGTGAAACCGTCTCTGGAGGACAGATGAAAAAAGATTTGTTCTTCCACAATTCAAGTACTTTTCTGCTCGTTCCAGGAAGCGCCATAAAACAAAATATCTGCTGAACTGGATCCAATCGCCACTCTGTTACATGGGTGAAAACAGAATCTGTCCCATAGCAGAACGTTTTTCACAGGAAAAAGTGTTTTTTCACCCACAAACTTTCAGTAGTAGCTTGTTTGGATTCTGGCACATATGTTCCAAGTCAATTTTAATCTTAATTCCTTGTATCCCACAGGGATTTTGGTTTTTTTGACCACTTGACTGGGAGCTATATTTCCGTGACTACACTTCTTGAAATGCTTAAAAAAGCATTCAAAATTAAATGGCCCTCATGATTTTTTTAGCAAAAGCCAATCCTAACATGATAGCCAAATCTAAAGCAACTTTTCTATGGCCGGGAGAATTCCTCTGCTCTAATCCCTGGAAGATGTGAATTTTACTGCTGTTACTGTCAACTGTCAACTGATAGGAGCAGACTGGCTAGGAGGAAGCAGGCAAAGATGAATAAGGTATTCTTCGGTCATAAACTCATCCTTTACATACATGTCAATGGAGCTAGGAATCATCAGATGCCAAGCAAAGGGAAGCTCCCACAAATGTCCTTCTCACAGCAGGTTTCAGCTCTCATTTACTGGGTGATGACTGGCCACAGTTTTGATGCAGAATGGACACAAGCCCCAGACGAAGTTCCACCGTGAAGGAGCCTATGCAAATATGCTTCTGCAATGAACTCTGCCTGCCGTTGTTCTTTGCAGCAATAACAGAAGCCAAAAGAACTCCTACAGTCTTGTTAAGCTTATATGAATTAAAAGCTACTTATATGTCTCTGAAACCACTTCATAGCGAAGATGGGTAAACATTGGCTTTTTTATGGCTACTGCTGCATACATTTCCCCCCTTATCTTTATGCAGATTTTCGGCATATCAGTGTATAAATAAAGGCAACCTATCCATTTCCCTTCCAGATTTCCAAGAAAAGTTACAAGCCAATTAGCTTTGTGTCATAAGCTTTATTGGCAGCAGAAAGCCAGAATCACAGGAACATTTGGTTCCCGGGAATTTGGATCTTGTAAGAGAGGGCCAGTGCCAATGCTAACCAGAGTGTCTGCCAGTTGTTGTTCTTCACAGCTACAGCTGGCTGCCATTTCCAGCAATGCTGTAGACTAAAGATCAATACCTGATCAGATTCATTCTGTGAGAGGTATGGCATCAGCAGAACATAAGGCTGTTTACGGGAAAAAGAGGTGACCGCCACTCCGCCACCCTCTAAGGACAGAAGCTAGAGAGAGAGATGAGCAAAACATCAAAACCTGGAGGGGATGGTGAATTTGAAGGCAGGCTTGCAGGGTCCCCCTGGCAGATGATGTGATATCTGTAAGGTGTAGATCTTGCAAGTATATTAATCCTTTGGAAACTAGATCATGTGGCTCTCAGTAATGAGTCCTGCACAATTTGCCTCCTTATACTTTGATCTCAGGATCCTTTCTTCCTCCCTCTAGTCTTCTTTTCTCACAATAAAAGAGTGATATTTCTGAGCCTGTCATAGCCCCTGAAACATGTCAGAACATTATTGTTGTAATAACTGCATCTTAATATTCCTCCCTGTGCAGTCTCCCAGGATATAGAAAATACTGCCTAGGAATCCTTATTTATGTCTCTAAAGCAGAAGGGCAAGGTTACAGCTTAGATACATGAAGTGCCCTTCTCCTTTTGCCTTCAGTGTCCCCAGCAATTGCCTCAACAGAGGAGCAGAAGAAAAGTTAAAAGAAATACAAATGGCCTTGGTCTTGTTTAACTTTCTGGGTCACTCTTTGTATCATTATATTCAAGAGAGCATTCATCTTTGGTCCACGAGCCCCACCCGCAGCCCCACGGTGCCCAAGTAATTAGTGTCTTTCATCTGTGAAAAGGGGGTAGTAACACTTCTCCAGCTCACTGCAATGTTGTCAATATACCTAGCAGACTCTGAACACAAGAATCTCTGTGTAAGCATCAAAGATTATTAGCGTGTGGGTATTGTCGTTCTGTGACACGGCGCCGATCGGAAAGGAAGCATTTTTTGTTTGTTTTGTAATTTCTGTATTGCTAGGCACAGCTAAGCCAATCCAGCCAAGTGGTATCTGAGTTGCGCCGTTCCGTGCAGATTTTAGGAGGCCTTACTTCTCACTGTTTCAAGCTGGGTTACTGCAGCGATTTCCAGGGAACCCATCTGCCTCCGCAGCGTGCCTCCCTATCTCTCTGCTTGAGCAGCCAGGCCACCGGCATGGAGCGGGGAGCAGAAGCAGCATGCCATTTCCCAAACGCGGTAATTGATTTAGCAGCAGTTTAAAACAATGTTGAGCATTGTCAAGGATGTTCCTCTGTGGCACTAAATCAAGTTCCTCAAGATGGATTACATACTAACTACATACTATCTAAAAATCTCAAGGGCTGTTTATTGTTCAACAATTTATGATAGCCTTGTTAGAGTACTGCATATCAGGCATCTCTGGAGTACGAGAAGAAACAGAGACAAATAGCATACAAACTATATTGAACAATTCATTACATTATATTGTCGAAACCTAAGCACAGCATGCAGATAACCCTTTTATGCATGCTACCTTATTGAACAATAATCATTCTGTAATGTTTCAGATATTTAAATCATATTTATAATCACACATTTTAATGCAACATCCCTCATAAAGTTCTCAAGGCGTTTTACAGGATGCATAAAGAATGGAAAAATACAAAATTTTAAAATGCAGATTCACCTACCACAGGCCCTGGAGGCAGGCTAATGAGGTAGATATACAAAACTCTAAGCTGACAGTTTAACTGTTTAAGTAGTGTATATAATAATTCAAACACATTTTAAGATATCCTTAGTTATAAACCTGTTCTTTAACTAAATATTTGGGCTAGGTTGTATAAGTGCTTATTTTCAGTTTACAATTATGGTGAGAAACAGCAACATTTTTTGATTCCTTATTTAGAATCTTCTTCTTAAAATCTTTCACGGATGCCAAGCTGAAAGATAAATTACCGGGGGAGGTTTCCAGTGTCTCTGCTGAGCAGTGCTGTATATAAAAGCACTGCTCCAAAGAGGACCAAAGACCCTGCCTTGCTCCATGGGCCACAGGACCATAAGTCATGTCTTCACAGTCACAGCTCCTCTAGTGATATCCTGCATTGGCTGGAGCACATCATCCTGTGCCTCGGTTTCCCAGAGTATTTAGACAGATTTAATAACACTTCTGTTTCAAGCTTTTGATACCCTTGTGCGTACGTGTGCATGGAACATCCCATATTCATGGTCATTGATGCTGTTCAGCCAAGGGTCCCATTCATCCTTGTCTAAAACAGCCCTTAAGGATGCTTTCCCGAATTGGTGACCAGCACAGCTGGCGCTACACTGGGCTTGTGAAATGTGCAGTCAAATGACCATCTTTTAGCACTCCACAGCACACAGGCACCTGAGGAGGCCTTGGTTTGCCCAATGGTATCTTAATTATTGTTATAGAAGTGCTGTTCTGCCTACCAGAGCAGCTAGTAGCTAGATTACTGACAAATTAATCCCTTCTCTTTTATTCGTGTTATTTTTGGTAGACCACAACTTCCAAAAATCAAGCTTAGGTTAATGAACTGTGACAAAAGTTTTTCTGAGCCAGAACTGCGCCTCTGTGTAGAAAATTCTGGAGGTACTGACAACTTTGTCTTTTTTTTTTATTTTAACATATTTCACCATGGCCAGAAATATTTTTTAATATGTTGTAATGTGTAAAAAGTGTGGGAGGATTGGGATATTTTTCTTGATGGCACTGTGTGCATGTGTCTATATTCTCATGGCATATTTGTGGCTTGCTTTCAAACTATAGATCAATTCTCATTTCTCTGCTTTCAGATATTTCCCCCTTCTTTTAAGACAGCACTTAAAAATACGGATCAAATGTCAGGGAACTTTACATACAAATACACAGTATCTTGATGTTTAAGGATCTCAAAACCAGTACCTCATAATTTGACGGGAGATAATTAAGCAAACAGAAAACCAGAAGCCAAATCCCTTCCAGAAGAAAGAGAGGAGAGAGAGACCCTATGGTGGAAAAAGAGCCAGCTAATCAACAAAGCCTAGGGATAGGAACAAATTTGGAGGATTCGTGATTCTTCGTGATATTTTTTTTTTTAAAGATTATAATTCTATTTTTGCAAACCATTTATGTCCTGAGAGATGACTAAGGAAGCCCAGTGAGTTATGGGACATATGTTTTTGGCTAACACTCAGAAGTACAGCGTCTTCCCCTGGCTGCTTTTGCAGCAGGACAATAAGTGGCAAGGCAGCAGCCAAGGGCAGCGGGCAAGGAAAGCTGGTCAAAGGTTTTTGTAGTTTACTACCTGCCCCTGAGTCAGGTGTGAAGTACAGTGGTACACGGTGTCATGCCACACTGCCACATTTTTCTCTTGAACTTCTTTTGGAAATAGCTGCGTCTAGGACAACAGGAGAAACACAGCAGGAGTCACTGCCATGCGCGGAGGCCGGGTACATATGGCCAACTGCTCGTACAGGTTTCCTGCAGGCCCTGTCACACAGAATGTTAGGGGTTAGAAGGGACCTCTGTGGGTCATCTAGTCCAACCCCCTGCCGAAGCAGGGTCACCTACAGAAGGCTGCACAGGGCCTTGTCCAGGCAGGTCTTGAATATCTCCAGAGAAGGAGACTCCACAACCTCCCTGGGCAGCCAGTTCCAGTGCTCCGTCACCCTCAGAGTGAAGAAGCTCTTCCTCATGTTCAGACGGAACTTCATGTGCTTCAGTTTGTGCCCATTGCCCCTTGTCCTGTCGCTGGGCACCACTGAAAAGAGTTTGGCCCCATCTTCCTGTCACACTGGTTGGTTTGGGAGACACTGTCTTTCACAAGGGCAAAGCTAAGCCAGTCTGCTTTTCAGTGGCATCTTACTCCCCTATGAGACAGCAGCCTGGGCCCACAGGTCTTCATGGACCCTGAGCTCAGTTGGATCCATGGTCCCCAGTCAAGGTCGTAACTCGTACTTCTGCTTCAACCTTTTCCAAAGGAATGGTTATAGCCTATCCTCACTCTGTCACTTCAGACACTGTTTCAGAGAAGCATTTTATCATCCTTGCAAAACATCTCTATTCATACATATAGGAGATTGAGGGAGAAAGGAAACTGACCGAGAAATGGCTTTTCTGGAGTCTACTGCTGGCACCCAAGAAAGAAAGCTCCTGCCCACAGCTTGCATCAGTTCAAGACAGCCTGAACTTGCCCGTGCTTAAGAATCCCCTTCTGAAATGCATAAATGATGCTGTGTTACAAACAGCAAAAAGGGCTGGAAAGACTGTTTCTGTGTCGGCGTGAAGTTACAGTTGGAACCAAAACACAGGGCATCAGTCATCAGCAGGGACAAACTGCAGAGACGGTTTCAGATGACTTTCCACATAGTTGTGCCGACACTTCCTCATTTCTGTCTGACTCAAAAAAATATTGCTATTTTGGATGCAAACCTATATTGAGCTTTCTCTTGTACTTTTCTACATGTTTTTGTTGTCTCTTTTCCTGTCTAGTCATAATTTTCACCAAAAACAACATGTGAGGATGAGTTTTAGTTAGTGGCTTGAGCACATGGTAGGTTATAGAACTGCAAGCAGTCAGAGACTGTCAGCCTTACCTAACGGAATAACAGATAGAGGGCGAGAATAATAGCTCCCTTGTCTGGTAGTCTATTAATAGAAGAACCATCAATATTGCAAAATGACTGGTAATAAGAATATTTTAAGGATGGGGTGAACTGTGGAAATAAATGAACTTTCATTGCTAGCAGGATTGTTACAGCAGAAATTAAATGCTTTGAGAAATAGTTTGTTTGGTTACCGGGCAGAAATATAGTATCAAATGTTAGTTATTGTTGTTATGTTTTATTATTCTGCTTTTTTAAAGTTTAGTCATTCTTTTTTCCCTTTCGCATCCATGTCCAAAAAATACATAGAACTTCTGACCTAGGAATATATTTATACAACACTACAAAGCTTTTCCATGGCAACAGGCCTTGTCAAGCTGTCACAAACACCACAATGACAGATTTCCAAGCAGTTCCCAAATAAATATGATCCCAGCATGTAAATGGAGAAAAATGCTTTTCATCAGTGACGTGTAGTTCTAAGCACCTGGGCCCTGAGACAGGGTGCAGGTAGAAGAGTTAAGAGCCAGTATTGCACCATGAAAACTAGTAGGAGATCCAACATTCCATTAAGACTAAAGCCCATACATTTGCAAAATAAATGAGAATAAAGGCTAGATCTTCAGAACTTTTTTGTCACAAAACTAAACATGACTGACCTCAGTCGAAAGAACTTCTCAAATGATTAAAGACCACTTGTCAAGAGTAGAAGGACCGGACCCTGCCAAGTGAAGAAAAATTTAGAATGATAGCTGGCGCTGGCTCTGCAGTACGTAGTTCTTCAAAAGTCCCCAAAGAAGTCAAGGAATTCAGGATTGGGAACTCAGATCTAAAAAATTATCTGGAAGTCACATTCTGCCTTTGAGATGTTTGTTGTTTCATGCTGAATTCCACTGAAGTCAGCAGTACTAGTAGGAATAAGGACCTTGGGAAAAATTTTGTTTAGAAATGAGATGCAGCTATGAGTTAGAAGTGAGCTTTAGGCTGTCCCTCCCCTCCGTATTTTACAAGCACTTACGTTCAAATAGGATGTCTCTTAAGTAGACATACTCTCATCAACTTACCTGTCAACAAAGTACCTGAGCATCCCAAGTGAAGCCAGATGATATTCTGTGTATTATTTTAACTTAATGATCATAACAGTGGAACTCTGATACTATCTTTTTTGTACTACATTTCTTCTTCCATCTGCCTTCTCAGAACACCCTCCAATAGCCTTACCTTGCTCTTTCCCTCCCCTTACTCACCCTCAGCTTTATGCCTTCACTCATGCTGCTTCCTAACACATTAAACAGTCTCCATGACCTCATCTGTCAAACGTCCTTTTATTCACATCCAAAAATCTCCTAAAACCCACCTCTTCCAGTAAGCAAGCTTTCTCCTTTTATCATTTATAATTCTGTCTGTCTTATTTTTCTTCTTGTCTTTATTTTTTGCGTTGTAACAGACAGAGCTGGTAGTATCATCAGTAGCTAAAATTGCCTGACATTTCCCATTACAAGATTTTGGTTTTAGTTGCTTATAATTTCACAGCTTTAAATTACTTGGACTGAATTTTTCCATGCCAGGTGTCTGAAGCAAAATTTTTTTCTGGAAACTTTCGGCTAGACTGGTTTAGACAGTTCTGAAAATGCAATTAAGGAAAAATGCCACGGCTTAGCCATTTGAAAGAGTTCTTACAGACACCTCGTTCAAAAGCACTAGCAGGTCCGTGTTTTGGTGTAGAGGTTTTGAGGATTCATTGAATCCCTTGTTTTTGCCTGGGGTCTGCCTCTGTCTGCACCCCCAGAAAATCGTCAGCCTGTGGCCCTCCACCCAAAACTCAAAGTCATGCTTCATGGAGGCTTGTGAGACCTTGGCAGCTAAATTCGCTAATGCTGTAGGGGCTGGAGTGGAAAAAGTTAGGAAATTCCAGAATTAAGGTCTCCTTGATAGCTTTAATTAGACCCCCACCTTGTGTGTAAGCTCTAGCATACTATATCTAATTGCATGATAACATACAGAATTTTTTTCCCCACTGGACCCGGCCTCACGTGGGGCACAGGATGAGCCTGTAGCCTGTAGCCTACGGTGAAGAAGGGCTCATTTGTTTCCCCAATGTGAAAGAGGTAAAATTGCTTGTACTTTGTGTAGCTGAATGCTTCCTGGAGATTTGGATGTTGCCTCTGTCCCTGCCAAAAGAGGGAAGATTTTAAGAGGTATTTAGCTGGGTAGCTCCATGGAAAATATTCAGTAGCTACTGTTCAGTGAATGAACAAGGGATTTTAGAAAAATTTGAATCTGATCATACATATAAGGGCAATATGAAAGCATGCGCTTGAAAGAGTCTGAATTAAAACTGCAGAGACTTCTGGTCTGATTTTGAATGTTCTACTCTATAGCCTTCTTTTCAACTACAAAAATGTGTATTACACCATTAAGCCTCCACAGCAAGTTAGATCAGAATCACACAGAATCAGAGAATGGTAGGGGTTTCAAGGAACCTCTGTGGGTCATCTAGTCCAAACCCCCTGCCGAAGCAGGGTCACCCAGAGCAGGCTGCAGAGGACCTTGTCCAGGAGGGTCTTGAATACCTCCGGAGAAGGAGACTCCACAATCTCCCTGGCCAGCCTGTTCCAGTGTCATCAGGACCCCACCTCTCTAATTCCTGTCAAGGTAACTCAGGTAGAAAGCTGCACTTCTGAAAGGCAGTTTCATTAGTGGGGCAGCTGACTCCTCCAATATGTGCAAAAGAAAAATTATCTTGTTTAAGACAAACTGTTCAAAAACCTTGTTTAAGACAAACTGCCACAGCTGGTGTTGGGAAAGCAGATCATTGCAAGCAACAGAGAACTTCAGCGTATTCACACAGAGTTAAGGCGGGGGGGGGAGGAGGTATCAAGATGTCACAAAGATTGAAATGAAAATCTCACTCTCATCTGTGCAAATTCAGCTCTGGCAGTGGAAAGCAATGCCGAGGTGGGGTGCAAATGGTATTGCAAGGGCAGTGGGAGTCTTTTTCTGTAAACGGGAAACTGCTCCATGGACACAAAAATGTTCATTTCAATAAATGCTCGGGAAAACAAATAAGGAAGATGCTTGGCACTGTGGCAGAGCTTTATCAAACTACAAAGTTTCTCAATGTTTTCCATGAGGCCCTGGACATGCTGCATATACAGCAAAAGAAAACAACAGCTAGCAATGTTTGGTCAGAGCAAGAGCTATATCTCAGTAGATACCAATTAGTTGCCAAAAACTACTGTGTGTACATGACAGAGGTTAAAATAGCTCGGAAGGTTTTATTTCTGAAGCTACTCTCTTTGTAACATAGTTTATTAGTCACATCCAGTTAGCACTTCTCTGGAAGTGAACCTGACATCATCACATTAAGAGCTGAGAGCAAAAAGGATGATTAACCAAACAACTAAACTATTTCCCAGAATTATTATTCAAATCTTTAGTAAAGGATTTATGCTTTTAAAACACAGTCAAAGCCTTTTATCTTGAAGTAATTTCTTTTCTTTTATAGAAAAGTAGCACAAAACAGCTTCTATATCGGTCAGACTCTTGTTGCACTGAAGTCAGACCCTCATTTTGGGAAGATGAGTGGATTGGTGTACCCCTCACGTTCACATTTCTGTACACAGGAAGGCAGGAAAGCTTACTTTAAGTTAAGCAAAGGTAAGCCTCATTCATGAAGGCAGAAGTTTCATGAACCTTTGAATTTATCTAATAAATATTTTCGCTGTGTTTATTTTCAAGGATTAATTACAAAAAATGTCTAAAGGAATCTCCAGAAACTCCATCATCAAATTAACTCAGAGCTGCACCTCTCTGCTGTGGAACAAAGACCCCTTCTAAATGCTAGACATGTTGAGAGGGGTGGATCTCTGTAAAGAAATTATTCTTGCTGTGCTTAATAGGACCTTTTCTTGACCAGCCTTTTTTCTTGTCTGTTATGCTTGTTTTCCCGAATATCTCCTAAGCAGTCTGAGAGCTTAGTAGAGGCTGAGCAATGCCTTAGACTCCACAGTCTTCCACTGAGTTTCTAACTAGGTTAAACACATTCACCCACCCTTGTTCTGAATTGCCATATGCCTGCAACTTCAGTGAGCTTTGATGGATGTAGCTGTGAGGAGGCATTTCATAAAGACTCCCAGCTCTTATGTTCAGCCTGTTCCCCACCAACGACCAAATAGTTTACTCACACAGCATTTTGCAGTTCTTGAGAATTTTTGATCAACTGCGCTGAAATTCCTAGAATTTTTGATCATTATCCACATAAGCAGGGGACAAGAAGTAAAAAACTTATTAACCATGATTTACAGGTGACAAGACTGAGGTACAAGCACATAAAAAGGCTTGTGCAGAGTTGTACAGTGAATTGTTTTTTCCATCATCTCCAAGATTTCTGAATTTCAGGACCAGACTGGCTGCTATGTGATTGCATACTGGAACTTGTATCTGGTCTTTGATCAAGGTAAACTGGTACTCTGGACAAGCATGGATTTTGTTCCCATGCTCTTCCTCCCCAGAGATGACACAGAAGTGCAGTATCCTAATTCCAGCTGCAACAAACATCTGTTTGTGCGGGAGGACCCAAGGTCGTGGCAGTTAATCTAAAAGATGGTTTCGCAGTGGATTATCTCAGATGATGTTTTCGAAAAAATGCTCCGTATCACACATGGGCCAAAGTTCACGTCACTCTTCCTCTGGACCCTTCTGTCTGTCGCGTCGTGTTTATTGTCACTAGTTGGTTAGCATCTAGGGGAGAGCGGTGGAGGCTGCCGTGTCTCGTGGAGTGTGGCACGTGTATCAGGGAGGAGAAGAGAACGTGACACAGCTTGTGTCCCTTCGCCTGAGGTGGCTTACATATTGTCATTGCTTTATCGAAGGGGTGAAAAAGTTTTTCTGCCTGACACAGTCTACGTTGCAACAGATTTCAAGACAGTAGAAGCCACAGTTGTGCTGTGAGCTAAAAGTGCCAGGCTTTTGCCTGGGTAGATGGTTTCTGGGATATTTCTGCGATCCAGGCATCTTTTCTGTCTCCTCATCTGGAACACAGAAGAGTTTAGAGAGGCCACTTGTCCGTGAAGCAGAAGAAATAAGTCATTAAGGACTTGCCGCACATAAGCTGTGAGGATTTTGACTGTAATGAATCAAGGCAAAAATATGAACAACTGAAGGTCTAGGTCACTGGATGACCTACCCTGTAATACATGTGTTTCAGCTTGCAGAACCCCAAGTCCTGAACCAGTACACTCTTACGTAAGAGTTGAACCACCATCTTAAAACCCACCTTTACAAGCCTCCAGATTTTCATGTAGACCCTTCTCACAGGACCTGGAAATCAAGGGATGTGAAGTTTCTGAAGGACCTATCTACTGACCGCAGACAGTGCTTTACACATAAGTGCCTTCCCTCTTCATCTGTGAAGACATCTCTTACGTGCACAGAGAAAGGCTGATTAGACTGCCACGCTTCGGGGGAAAATGCAAATGCTGTAAAAATCATTGATTTCCTTAATAGAGTGAATACTATCAGTAAGGTGATGATAAAAGACATTACAAAACAGTCGTGGGAAATGCTGTGCTGCTGAAGATGGCGTGAAACAAGGGTCCCGGCTATGGGTTGTTTGTATGTTGTCCTTTTTGAACATATTCTCCTAAAGCCCCGTCCACCTGTGAGCTGCTGCCTTTTCCCTAAGCTTTGCCAATTAGACACCCCCTCATATCTGTGATTTTGTGTCCTACTTTGCTGCTTGGTATCACCATGCCCCTCCAAGCCACACTCCATAAATACAAACCAGTCTCTTGTCTTCAGCAAAGCCTGATTAGGTGCATACCAAAATGCAGCCATGTATAATGACGGGCCCACCCCTGTTTGCCCAGCCCCATGCTGGCCCCATGGGGTGAGCCTGGACTGAGCTCTGGGTGCAGCTCTGCAGCATCTTCAGGTCTGCTTCACCTCCCTATCCAGTCCTGCTGCCTGCTGCAATTCATAGAAGGTTTGGGGTTTGTTTCTTGGATTTTCATGCTACCATGCTGGTAGAAAGATGATTTGTGTGGGGTTTTATCTGTGTCTGCCTTTTTAATTTTTTTTTAACAAGACCTTTCTCTATGCCTCTGCAGCCTCCAAAGGACAGGGTGGTTCTGTATGTGGCCATGGTTAGGCAAATGCCTTTCCCCGTGGGTACCACACCCTAGCAGGGCCCAAACCCCCATGGCAGCATCTAGGGAGTGCCGGGCTCACCCCTGCCCTGGGGTCTCCATCAGCAGGCTTTGGAGAGGGGGTAAGTGTGACAGGACAGGCGGGGGCCCTCTCAGGCCCTCTCACAGATCAGCAGCAGTGGGTACAGCTGGGTCTTACGCTCTCCAGGAGGACTCTGGCATGAACCACTGACATACAAAATAGCCAAGCTGGAGGCTCTGTGTAGAAGAAACACGTATAATATATATGTGCTTTACTGGAGAATCTTGTGTATTAATGCACAATATATTGACATTTACTATGAGAATTCATGCTTCATAAACATGGAATTGTTCTGTTTTCTCGATTTGTGCCAGTTTCCTATAAATACAGAAATTGGGTAGTTATCCTTAAAGCTATCTGATAGAATTCAAAAATAGATAAACAAAGAATAGCAATGCAATTTGGTCATTAAAACTGAAAAAAACCCAAACAAAAAATATATGTGCCCATTATCCTTTTGATGAATCTGGCCTTTTGCCTCAAAACCACTACCAATTTCAGCTGGCATAAGAGGCACATTTTATGAATACTACCCAATGTTCACTGCACTGAACTGGAAATGCTAGTCAATAATGGCTCATTATCATTATCCAGATGAGAGGCAAATTAAGCATGGGAACACTATGCAAACGTAACATAAAGGTTGAAATACAAAGCAGCAAAAGCAAGAAAAATTTGGGCTGAGACTCTCTACACAACAACTTAAGGAGTATTGTGACTGGATCTGAATTTGTGGGGTTTTTTAACATGCTGGAGCACTCTTGCAAAGATATAGGTGGAGCACCAAATGTATTCCTACATAATTTCTCTTTTCCAAAGAATGCTGATTGTCAAAATTAAAATGTTTTGCAGGAAAGATGGAATACAGTCAAGGCTCTATCTAAAATTGGCCTTCTTCCTTGATAATTTGTCTTCCCACCACTTAAGCAGCCCACTTGAATGGCCTAGTTCCCAAGATCACATCAACCCCTCCTGCCAGTTATTTCTCAGACGCTGTCAGTTTTGCACCTTGATAACTCAGTAGACCTTAGCTCCCATACCAGGCAAGCTTTCAAAACTCTAATTCTTCAGCATTTCAAGTGGGAGGAGAAGCAGCCAGTTTGCAGCTCCCCAGAAATTAGCACTTCTGCTGTTTTGAAGAGGTTGTGCTCTGGAGGTGCCTCTGCAATGATGTCCCCATGAGAAAGCCCAAATTTCAAAGTCTGGGTGTCCAACCGAAGTACACCAGGTAAACCTGAACTTTGTGAGTGTTATTCTCCACAATTTCAAAATCTTAGTTTGGAGTCAGCATTAAACCCACATTTTAGAGAACAAAGTCTTTGAAATGGAGGCTGCACCTCCTTCCGTGTGTGAAGTCAGAGCAGTAGCACCGGCACTCAAAGCAAATTCCCCATTTTCCCCTATGTGTTGCACGTTGGTTTGGTTCACAGTGCTGCCAAATGTCCATATGGGATCCCACGGGGAGGCAGTTAGCCTAGGTGACCCTTCTCAGGTGTGTGTGATAAATGTCAGCGTCAACATTGTGACTTCTAAGAATTCAAAACCCCACAGATCCACCCAAACGAGTGGGCAGTGGAAAGGCTGTGAACCACATACACGGGAGAGTCATCTGTCCAAGGAGAGCAGACTAAATCTCATCCAAAGGAAAAACAGCCACCACACCTAGCATAGCTGTGTGGACCTCACCATCGGCTGCTTCCGTCTGCTGATCCACCCCGATTACACCAAATTACCAGCTAATGTAGATGTAGCCAGACTCACTGGTGGCCAGAGGCAAAATGCTCCTGAGAAGAGAACACTGAATGTGATAATATCACCTCTAACCATGCCGAAGAAGGCAGAGAGCTTCAGCACTCTCCTTGAATGATTATAATTTGGATAACTGCATGTTATATTTTAGAGCCTTTCATCAATATGTACAGATACTTTGCTTTGCAAAGTAGGGTTTGTGGGGAAATTTAACCTTTACAGCCTGGGGCTGCTGGAAGTTGAAGTGAACTGTGGTTTGGCGAAGAGGGCAACCTGGGCCCAAAATACAGAGGAAACATTTCCTTTCTCCTGGCAGCTGAAACATCACCGACCTAATAGACCTTACCTGAGACTTTAGGACATGAAGGCTTGATTGGCATGAAGAGGACTGCAGAGAAAACTAGAAATTACTTGGCCCCAGAGCCTAATAATCTTATACTGAAGAAAAATAATGAAATGTATACAAGTTAAGTTAATTTGGACATGAGGACACATTTTGCGGAAGTGTAAATCATGTGAGGTCACAGCTGGAGCTTTTTTAGGCAGAAATGACATACAATTATGAAAAAAATAGTAATCTACTTGCCCCTCGACATCCCTACTTCCCTGATCAGAGGTGATTAGAATTCTGCCTGGGCGCATAGGTGTCTGTATGTATATCTGTGTACTTTGTACGCAACTGTATTTTATTTCTATCTGTGAAATCCAGCGAGAGGACAGACATCCAAATCCTGGACCTGCTAATTCTAGTGTGGATCTAGCTGGTGGTTTTTTAGTGGGGATTTTGGCTCATACTGGTTTCTCTTTTAAATAAAAAGTAACCCAAAGGTAAAAACGTCAATGGCAGTGGGTTCAGTAATGGCAAGTAAAGGAAATGTTAACGTGGCAAAATCCTCTAAATTAGACTACAGGGTAAATCTAAATAAAAAAGACAGTCAGTGTGATAAACGACTACACATCACTGTGGAAGATGAGAACCAATGCAGCTATTTTATGTGACAGATTTTCTATTCAGACTAAATATATTCTGTCTTGAGCATATTGTGTATTGCCCTGACATAATTTTGCCTTTCTTCACATACTGTGTTAATGCTATCTACAGCGTATAGACTCCCATTGACAGCATTTTGCCTTTCCTCAAATCATAACATTGTCTACGCAGACATCCACTGACATTGTTGTGCCTATATTTTCCACTATAGACTCACAGTGACATTGTCTGGCATTTCATTCTGTTACATCTCAGCAGGATTCTGCGGGATTTTACACCAATTATTAGAAGTTGTAGTCAGGCTCCGGAGTGCTCTAATAACACAAGCAGACTTCCGCGTCTTGCTGAAGGATCACAAAATAGTTCTTTCTCAAGGTATTTATAGGTTCCTTAATTTTTGTTCAGCCAGGAGAGTAGGTCCTAGACGAGGAACCGGAACTCCTCATCCTCTGGATGAAGAGCGGGGCCTCACTGGCTGCCAGGCTGCTCTGCTCTGCCAAGTACTGCTTCAGGTGCCCGCTGGCTGACTTACTGAAACACAGGTGCTGGCCAGGCCACCTGCTGTAACTCCATTCTGGTGTTGCTGCTTAGGGAACTGGAAATCAGTGGCCAAAGGAAAGTGGTTTTTGCAAGGGGTCTGTGGGTGGAGAGCCATACCAGTTCCCGTGCGCATCCCTGGGGAGCAAGGCGCACTGGGGCAGGGGAGTCCTGGGGAGGCTGGGGGCTGCAGGCTCCTGCTTCTCTTCTCTGCCTGACCGGGCAAAAAGCCACTGCTTCACAGTGCAGACCGCTCTGAGCGACAGGGCCCCTATCTGTCCAGCTACACCAATGCTGATTAAAGTTCTGCTTCTAAATATATAAATTTCCAGGTGCTTGAAAGAAAGTGTCTTGCTAATTTGGGAGCACTTCTACAGTATAGTTAGTGTGATCGCTGAAATTTGGCTAGTTGAGATGGAGTTAATACCTATATAACCGGGCTTTTTCTCATGTAACAAATTTCAACTTTTATTGGTATGCCTAAACCAAAGAAAAAATTGCCAGCAGAGACGGAGTTATGCGAGTGAAACCGTGGTCTCTGCTGGCATGTATGTTGCAGGACAGCACCTCTCCTCCCAGCTGTCCAGGCATACCTCTCCATGCCAATGCACGCAATGCAGGCTTAGCTTCACTCTGAAAATAGGTGTGCAAAACACTTTGTGTAACACAGGGGCTAAGATGAATATGGTGGCCTCTCACTGTGCCCTGATATTTCTGATATTACTGGAATCCCCTGTGACATACCGAGTGTAAATGAATTAATGTCGGGAACGTGAATTCTGTGGACGCAATGCTGTATTGTCAGCTTGCCCCATTTTTGTTATTTTATAATACATGTGAAGTATTATGATGGTTCAGAGATGTGTGCATCCATGGGTTAAAGAAAAGCTCAAATAATTTTGTTTTGAAAAGACTTCTAGGGTTTTATAATGCATTCATTCTATCTGGTAAACAGAAAGCTGATGTTACTTCCTTTTATTTTCTCTAAGTAAGGAAGCCTTTCCAAGGTATAGAAACCATTTATCTGCTTTAGTCGAGGTAATTTCCATACCAAGGCCATTGTCCCTGCAGTGAAACTGTGATTATGCGGAGAGTAATTGTTTGTGTGCATGTCTGTATATCTTTACATTGTTTCCAGATAAAATTAATGAAAAAGCCCACAGTGAATACAACGAAATGTGCTTTGCCTGCCTTTAAGAGCAGCATTAGTATCTACTTCATATTTTAATAAATTATTGTGCTGTGTGAAAGCTGTACCTGTCCATCGTTTGCTGAGCCAGAATGGTCTTCATTATGCTGCAGACAGCTTGCTCCCATGAAATTCAACACAGTCTGAGGCACTATCATCATCAGTAGCAAAATAAAAGCTTGTCATGTACAATACTGACAGCAAAATGGAAATGCTTGGAAAAGACGATTATCTATTGAAATATATACAGTCCAGAGGGCAAATGTTCATTCAGCATATTGACAACAAAACACGCAACATCTTTTATGGAGGCTGTCTTTCCAGTTCTCTTTGTGCCTTCGGACACCTCGGCATATGTACGAGGCATTATTTCATACGTCGGCCCAAACCCTGAGCCAGAGTCAATGCCATTGCTCTGCCGAGTCTGCGAATGCAGCCATCTGACTGCGGTTAACAACAGCGCCTGGTGCTTGTGCCTTGCGTGACACAAACTTTAAATTACTAGTCTAAACTCAAAGGTAAAATTAAATTTCTTTTGTTGGGGTTTTTTTTCCTAAAAACATTATCATTTGTAAGATGATGACCTCTTAGTTCTTTTTCTAACATGGACTGGAAAGTTTTTTATATGAACTTTTGTATACAGTAACATGAAGCACTGACGAAACATTGTACAGTAGTAATTTTTTTTTTTTCTTAATGCAGTCACATATGACCGTGGCAGAAAATGATTAAAACAAAGTGAAACTGTCAGACTTTAAAGTGGGGTTTAATTTCTTTATGAGCTTTGTCTATCATCTGATTCATAATTATTTTATTTCATACTCTCATCTTAGGAGAACTTGTCAAAAAGCTTTTGAAATCCTAGTAAGTAGGTTCACAGGGTCTTCTTTAGCCACAGTTTTATTAACCTTTTCAAAGAAGACAGAAAGCCTTTAAATTAAGCTGATCTGCAGGCAGCTGATTTTTGTAGTGTCAGAAAATCACCGACCTCTGTAGTTCGGGCTCCTCTTTCATATACAAACATTTTAAAGAATAAAACTGAAACAGCTTTTAATGCAATCTGTGTTTACTAATACAAGCTAATAAACTCACATAACATTCCTCTGTATTGTGCTAATGGGTATTGCATTATGCTATATGAATGCTATATTTATTGATGCATCACTGCAGCACTTGCTGTGCAACTCAGAGGAAGAACAACTCCTGACTTTGCTAATACAGTAGAATTACCAAAGCTATAAAAACCCTTGGAGACATGAAAAGATGAAAGATGTATTAAAGAGGTTTATTTGCTTTGCTTGTTATTGCATTACATTAATTTGGGTTCAGCATGCCATGTAAGAGAGGCATTTGCTACCTGTTTGGGGGATCCCAGATACACTTTCATGCAACTTCTGGGAGCAAAATCTACCCCTCAGCCTGAGCTGTAGCTGACACAACAGTGAAAAGGTGGGAGCAAAGGTGACTTTTGCCCTTTTCAGTTATATAAACACATACTTCTAGTTACATATATGTGTATAAGGCGTATATGGATTTATCCACGGATGTACAATATCCTGTATGTATATAACATATATGTGTATATGTGTGTATACACACATGTATAAAAATACTTCTCTATATACCCAATGTGTGTCTATGCTCCAGTATCATCTGATCTTGCCAGCTTTGGTACTGCTAGCAGCTTAAGTGCTAGAAGCCTCTTGCTCAGCACAATCTGCAAACCTCTCTACACAGGCTGGATAAATACAATGACATATTCCCCTTTCTAGATGTGATGCTTTTGCAAGTCCTGTATTACTATTCCCCAAAAGAACTAGTCTAAATTGAGGTGAGCTCTACTTCTGTGAGCTGCAGTGCTCTGAGCATAGAAATATCCCATGGTCTGTCCTCAAATTTGAGGCAATAACAGAGAGATACTGAGAGCTTCCAATGACTCCCTAACCTCCAGTACGTGGCTTTATTCTTCCTTTGATGAAAAAGAGAGCAGGACAACAAGGTTCAATTTGAAAATTTCTCAGCAGATACATCTGTCAAAAATTTGACTGCAAGCTGCAGCTGCACTTACGGTACTGCAGTCAGGAAGAAGTTAATTGAAGGAATAAAGAGCTAGGCCAGGTATAAAATTATCTCAAATAGTCATTAGCATAGTCTTCAAGTCATCAGATAAAACTTTAGCACTCCAATAATTCTCTTTGCATTGAAGCTCAGCCAGGACCGATTGAACCAAAGGCAAGAAATGAGTTCAGACTAAGCTTAACAGCAGGGTAGTAACCTCGTAACATCACCGTTGTAAAGCCAAGTGCTGAAGCAGCAGCAATGGGCCAGGAGGAAGAGGTGAAAATTGGGTGCCACTGCATGCTTCTGCGCAAAGCAGAGAAGTTAGCGAGGGCCAGAGGTGGACTGCAAATGGTGGTCACCTCCATGGGGAATCTCAATTTATCACTGCAAGGATAATTTCAAAACAATAAAAGAAAGAAGGAACAAGCTTCTTGTGTTTTCTCATCTTTCTGAAGTAAAACTTGGGGAAAAAAAACATTTCCTAAAATCAGATGCAGCAAAATAACGATAATTATCTCAAAACAGATCAATGACAACTCATGGTAGCAATGGGCAGAGGGAAACTACACAACAAAACCCCAGAGTATGGAGGTGACCTAAATCTAATTCATAACCCCTGCTTAATTTCAGCACTGGTACTGTTTCTGTATTGCGGATTTTAAGCAAGCAATGGTTAAGTAGGATGTTCTGAAATTCAGTGAGTCTAATTTAAATGCACACTTCTGCTGAACAGGGTTTGAGAGCTCCTGCAAACCTATGGTGGCAATGATGTAACCTGACCTATTACCTTCATAATTTTATGTGCCCCACTATGCAATTCATGCTTGGAATCACTAGCAACAATTACAGGAGCATTGGGTGAGATATAAAGTGATGCAATGTGACAGGTAAATGGTAGTTTTGTTTGTTTATTATCTTGAAGAGTCTTTACTGAAAAAAACAGACTTTCCACTTTCCTTCCTCATAGAGCAGTTGTGACACTCAGCATCCACTTGTCTCCATGCTTTGACCTGGATCTTTCGCTGTGTAGTGAATGCCTGACATGTTTGACATACCTCAGTGCTTAAAATGGGCATTGGTTTTACCCATTTGCTCTAACGGTAATACTGCTGTAATGACACCACTTCAGTTCATAGACTGTTTTACTGGGCAGCTTCCTCCCAAATGTTGAATCTTACATCTGGAACACAACATTACCAATATATATCTGGATGCACATTTCATTGATTAACTTCTCAGCTGCTTAGTATTCTCCTCTTATTCTGTCTAATTATTTCAAGAAAAGGAATAGCGCAAGATCATGCCACTTTTTACACAATCTATATATTGTCTTCTAGACTATTTAGCCAGCATTTGTATTTTATATCAGCTCACAGGCAAACTCCACTACTTTTTTATTACCACTTTTGATGGTCCCAGAACATCATTGTGCTTGAAAGACATACAAGCTTCCCGACTGCAGACATCTGCAGAAGGCGACCCTACATGAAACGGGACAAATCTATTTTTGTTGAGTTTCCTGCATGGACGAAAGTCTCTGTATACATTGAGCCCAATATTTCTGGGACCTGTCAGGCTTGCTGCTCTAGTACCACCAAGTTATCTGCACAGACGCATGAATTTTAGTGAGTGTGCGGCGTGTCAGGCTCATCACACCGTGTAGTAGGAGCGCCAGGTCTGATACTTCTTGGAAGTTCCCAGCTTGCTGGAGAGGTGTGGCAGGGTGGCCTCCCACACTTTGGGACCTCTGAATAGCCAGCAGTGCAGTGGAAACGACTGTTCTGTCCCAGCTGATGCAGAGCCCTATGAAACTCCGATTCTAACATCACAAATATTCAAAGTCAAAAACAAGCCCTGTCAGCAGGAAGCCCATCTGTGTGATAGCTCTGAACTGTATGGCACAGTCCTTTCACAAATTAAAAGCCATGGGTAGACATTTTGGGGTATCAAAACATTTTAGGCACCTTGAATAAGCACAAATTCCTACTCCCCAGAATGCCATTATTAGAAGAATAAGTATCTCTAAGTATCTCCAAATATTCATTATTACTTTTGAAGCACTTCAGTTTCTCCTCCCTTTTTGGCAAGAATTCTGTAGTGCAGTGTTAGCAGTTAAGGATTTGGCATCTCCAGTGATAAAACAGTCCTTTTCTAATTCTGTTCAGCTCTATGTTATATGGTGAAAACTAAATTAATTTTGCAGCTCCAGATCAGAGATCAGATGAGCAGCAGTAAGACAACCACGGAGTCTTTAGATCAAGGAATTCTTTTTCTTTAAATATGCACTCTATGAAAAATGCAAACGCTGCCCTCGGAACGGTGATTCATACTTATCCAGATGTCCTTATCTGCATTAGAAAATACGACTGTCCTTCAAAACCTCGCACTCGCTGTTCAGTGTGTGCGTTTCACGGCCTGGGTCCTGGGACTGGAGCTGTTGTGGAGTGGAGAGACGAGGTAGCCCATGGGCAAGCACTCCGATTAATTTGCATTAAACAGCAGGATGGAGCGTGGACTTCTCCAGGCACATCAGTGTGCATCAATCAACTTCGTTTCTCTAGTGTGAATGTGTGTGCTCAAGTTGGACACTTTAAAAACCCTCAGCATCAGTATTGTTTCTGCTTGGAAACAAGTTTAGGTAGCCAGCAAAACCGTTCCTTGCTTTTGTAGATAGCACTGTTGTCTTCATGGATCGTAGCAGAAAGCAAGGAAAAATTGCAGCCCGTACAAGAATAAATAATAATGAGAAGATTTGCCAAATACTAGCTGATTAATTAGCAGAGGGATTTATGCTGCAGCTGCTGGGTCCGTGCAGCTTCCATGAGTATCGGTGAGAACCGCATGCGCGGAGGCGTCGCAGTGCTGTGTGCGGCCGAGCCGCCGCGCTCCAGCGCAGGTAGTCCTTCCAGACTCCGAGAACAAATGTTTACCCCTCCAAAAGACACATTCTCTTTAGCTCTCTCAATCACAAGTTCAAGACATGCATTGCTCAATCTCCCTGCTAGAAACTAGCAATTCCAAAGTGGTTTGATTTGTTTCTATTTTTTAATGAAAAAAAAAGGAGCAGGAGACAACTTTTTTTGGCCCTGGACAGATGAGAGCCAGTGAGCTACATTAATTTGAGAAACAAATTGTGTTAAGGGGGGGGAGCGGATAGATAAGCAGTCATGGGAAATCTATCCAGAGGGAGGACAAACGAGCACAACTTGACTTTCATGTAACCCTTAATCTATTTATAGGAGGAAGAATCGGGAAATGAAGTACCTCTCAACAGCAGTTTAAGTCAACAACTAAAATTAATTGCCTGCACTTCCAAACTGCAGTACTTGTGCAGGCTGCACATGAACAGCCAATTTCACACTCCCAGACTCTGGCAAAACATCGACAAAACAGCTCTTCCTCTCAGAAACGGAGGGGAAGACAGCCCTGCCTTTCCCAGCTTTTAATAAGACTCCTGTTTGTCGAGGGGTGCGGGAAGTGATGCCGCGCTGCGGAGACAGGAGACCTTCATTAAGCTCTGCGCAGTTTTGCCTCTGCGACTCGAGGCTCTAAAGCGCAAATGTTTGTTGGTACCAGTTTGGTAGCAGGTCATGCTAGCACGTATGCCGGTGTAGTGCTGCACACCTTGCGCCCAAGAAGCCCCGCAACGCCAAAGGACTGGCTGAGCAGTTACTTGAACCCTGCCCATCGTGAAGCAGCTCTTTCGAACTAGGGCAAAAGTGGGTCCCATCCCACCTTCCCACCCTCTGGTGAGCTGCTGGGGCAGAGGGCTTCCCGACCCCGGCGCCTAACCCTGACGCTGTAGGGCCCCAGCCAGCATCGGTGCCACCATTCCCAGCTGCGTGGCTCCAGCCTCGGGCTTTGGGACACGGTGCCTCTGCCAGCTCAAGTCTGCTCCAGGGCCATCGCCAAGCCTTCGCTGCCTCCCGCCCTCGGCACCCCGGCTGCCCCTCAGCACCGAGCTGCAGGGCAAACCACATAGCCTGTGAGCCTGAACTGGTCAGCTAGTCCCACTGCCTTTGGTGGATCTGATGCATTAAAAGCAGATCTGCGTTAACTTCAGGTTTTTTGGTTTTTTTTTTTTATTTTTTTATTTTGGACTGAAGGTTGGGACAGTCATTAACTTTTTGCATTTTTCTCCCTTCACGTAGCTTGATGTCATACCAACTCCCTGTCTGAATGCTCAGCCCGCTGCTGCTGTGGGTATTTCTTACCCACAACGATATTTCTCTCTTCCAAATGTTTTAGGTATAGAGCAGACGAGCTGAAAGCCCAGCAGTCCGGCCCCTTGGTGCTGCTGCTTACCTGCTGCCTACCCTTGGCCGGGTCATTTAAAATCTCTGTGCTTCATTTACCACACATGAAGACTGAGGCCTGGCCGAGTCACTGCTGCTCTTTAACCCAATTTTTACACCGCGTGTGTTTATTTCTGCAGACTGAGGAAACACAAGCTGGGCGTAAAATTAGATCTTTATTATTCGGCTGTTAAATGAGTTCTTTTTGATGCACCCGCAATCTGCAATGGGAAGTAAAACCTTGTCTGCCACCCTTAGTCTACCTCAGATCTACTAAGTAACTCTTAAAATAAATGGTGGTAAACATGGGGTATGTATATGCTTATTTATATGCCGTGTTTAGGAGAAGTTTTGAATTCCATCCCATTGTTTGTAAATATTCTATATAACTCATCTGTTTTTATGTATTAATTTGTATGTGTTCATTTATTTTTGGTAACAACCTGTTTTATGGAAATATTTTAATAAAAATCTGTGAACATGAGGAAAAGTAGAGCACAATACAGATGCACAAACAAACACTCGCTGCATGACTCTGAGGAAAAAAAAAGTGCACATGGGATTCACACATCATCTAAATAGAGAAACGTATAAAATAGAAACACAGAATGAACCGAGCGTGTAAATAAAGGCTAAACAGGACCATTGTCCGTCGGTCCCGCTTTCCTGCTGGTCTACCTGCCACGCCATGGAAAGGAAGGGTGGGGGCCCACCAAGGCAGAGGCTCGTGGGGATCCCGATGCTCCTACGGTGGGCAGGCACGACCGCCAGCAGCCGAGCGCCGGACCCGGCACCCAGGCATTGCGGAGGGCAGGAGGCCATGGCAGGGGGGCCACAAGCAATACCCTGACAGCGTGCTACCCCGACACGACAATCTCGCTCCAGCGTGCCTTGATTTATCAGTTTGGCTGGGTTTAATACGTCTGTCACAACATTTCCAGGCTCACTGGGCGTCATGTGTCTTTATTAAAGTTTGCTGAGCATTTTGCGATCCTTTGACGAACTGTGCTAAATGCCAGGTGTTATTTTCACTTTCCCCCAGTCGTAGTTAATATAGTTGTCTGCTGTTTGGCTGATTGCTACAGTTACTGCAGATAGAAAGACGTGCTAAGTAATAAGACTATCAATCAACCAGTGCACAGAAAAGCTCAAGGGGTGCTTCAAAAAGTACCAAAGACTGTCTTTGCTTTTGCAGCAATTTAACCTGACGTGTGGGGAAAGAGAGCAGGTAGGAGCCGGCTTCCCGTCGCACTGCAAGCAAGCGGTGTGTGATGCTCGCGGGGACGGCTCTGCCCCACACGTGGTGTCCTGCCCTCGGCCTTGGACTCGGGTTTGCATCAGCTCAGCTCCAGCACAGGCACTTAGCGGGACTCGTGCCTCCTTTCTGTCTCTGCCCATCCCTCACACCCCTGCGGGTCCCCCACACGGCTCTTGGAAAGCCTTGAAGGACGAGGGAGGGCCATCTGACCCAAAAGTGGCGCTTGCCCGTTTTTTTGTTCCTATTCAGCAGTGTGATGTGGAAATCCCAGTCCGGATTTCCTCGAACGAAGCCCTCTTGCCAAACTGCAAAGCTGGGTGCGATTTCTGAAGTGCTGACTCCTGCGGTTTCGACATCTCCCTTTCCTGGCGCTGGCTGTGATGGAGGAGGCTCCACCTGGAGCCAAAACAATTACGGGGGGAAGACATGAGTGACCTTGAAATTTACAGTAAGGGGTGTTTTGGAACACAGTGGTGAATTTTGTAACGAAATGCCAGAGCTGTTTACACTTCAGAGAGGATGTTTGACCAAGTTCCACATACAAGGTTAATAGTAATGTTTTGGGCACAGGAGTCATAGAATAAGTAAAAAGTTGGCTCAGGCATTAATGATGAAGAATGGGAAAACAAAGAAAAGAAGCGATATAAGATAAATTATAACAGGAGGAACTGTAAACTAGCCCAGAAATTAATGCACGAAGATACAGAAGATTGCAATCACATCAAGGATAGTAGATAAATACGAGTCCTTCAGCATGCTTGTTTGACATTAGCTTGTGTGTGCCATGAAACACTGGAGGGAAAAAAAAAAGCTATGGAGCAGTCAAGGCTAAGGCTTTTGTCAGTATAAGTACATATCTTTTTAAAAAAACTCTGTTTGAGCATTTGCCCAGAACTTGGAATGAACCCATCTGCAACGTTTACAAGCTTCATGCAGTTAGGTAATATTTTTGTTTTATTTTTCAGTTCCTGGGTGATAATGGAGGTGACAAACGAAGTGGTCTACATCACTTGTGAAGAGGGTTGCTCTGGTTGCTGGCACTGAATGGTGCAGTGATTGAAGAGAAGAGAGATTGCCCAGCCGCTGCGGCAGGGCTCGAGCGATGCAGGGTCACATCCTTTCTTCCTCCATCCCTTCTTTCCTACCATGGCCTGAGGTACCAGGTCAGCAAGTTGTTTTGCCTCCACTGAAACCACCAGCTGTGGACACCTACACACCTCTCCCCATCTGGCCGTTGGTGTCCCTCTCGCTACACTCAAGGTGCCTCTGGAAAACCGAGATAAAGCTCTTCTGTCCTGTGCCGAAGTGCTGAGATAACGCAGTACCGGTGGGCTTGAAAGTACTTCACGTTAACTGAAAGCACTGGATCTGCCCACAAACTTGTGTGCAATCACGGACGCACGAGCAGAAACAGAGGCACGTAAATCCCTTTGCTACACTGGAATGCAATCTCCCTCTCAAAGTGCATTCCGATGATGATGCTGGTAATGCTGTGTAAGCTCATCCAAAAACTCAGCATTTTTCACCTACTCCTGCAGTTCCCTGTGGCGGTGGTTTCCAGCGAGTTCAAGTTTTCCCCTGCGAAGAGCTGAACAACCTGGAGTCAAAACCTGCGCATGCTGGCTACTAACGCAAGGGTACAGGCTGGATCAGGGCAAGGAGCTCTGCTGACTGGGGGTGGGAAAGGTAGATCCTCCTGTACCATCGTCCCTGTTTAATAACATGAACTTCGCTCTTTTTAGAAAGTCTTCGTAAAAATAGTAAGCTACAGTTTGGAGGAGGTGATCATCCAAATAACCTGGGAGTTGTGAAAATGTATTTTAAAATAAAGTTAGCATTAAAAGGTAGAATAGGCTGGTGGTTGACAGCAGAGTGTCCCAGTTAAACGTTAGCTAAACCACTAAGAATTTGAAAACGGAATATGTGACTGAGAATTTAAAAGCCTTTGTTTACCATCACATGGTAAGTATTTCTCGTCTATGTGGTCCTAGAATTACTATGTCTTCTTTTTAACTAGCTTCAATCTCTGCAGGCCAAGACATATGTTCTGTGGTAGCTCTCTGTCTGTGAGCACATCGGTCCAATCCAACGTGCTATTGGAAACTTAGACAGCATAAATCATGAGGGCATGAAATGGTTAAAAGAATAAAAGCAAATGATGCTTTCCCATGTGATGCTCAGGCCAGACAAATTGCGCCACTCCTGCGTGTCACTGAGTCATGGTAGCTTCTAGAACAACATGATTTTTTTTTGCATTGAAAAACTCTGTAGAAAGTCATTTCTTTTTAATGCAGGAATAACATTTTGGAAGATAGCTGTTGGAAGGGCAGAATCTGAGACATGGGGAACTGTGCGTTTCAAATCTACATACTTACTTTCTTTCTTTTTTTTTTCTGTTTTTCTTTTCAGAAGAATGCCTTGCAATGCAGTTACTTTCCAGCCAGCTTTCAGCTGGGAAGGAAAATATTGTGGCCTGCAGTCTGCATCACTTACAGCAGGGTTAAACAGGAGTCACTCCATTGACACCAGTCCTTACATTGGTGTAAATCCCATGTAAGTGAGGCCAGAGTGATTTCAGAGTAACAAAGAATGTGACAACAGCAGCTTTCAACCAGGGCCTACCGGTGGCCCCTACTGCATGGGTTTTCGGGAATCAAAGCCTGGTGTGTTTGAACCCGTGTCAACTCAGGCAGTAAAATAAAGCAGCCTTTCTAGTCTGCTTCTCAGCATGATAATGCTACTACAGTATTACTCTAAGGTCCTCTGAGTAGCTGCATTTAATAATTCTTTACAGTAAGGTTCCATTTATAAACACTTCATTATTAATAAAGCATGGCAATTTGTAGCATGCATAAAAATTATTTATATTCATGTGCTAACCAAGCCCATAGATTTAATAATATTGACGTCTTGCAACAGGCGTTGTAACAGCTTGTCACAGCATCATCTGTTAAGCATTTCTTACTAATGTATTTCATACCATGCCTTATAATAATTTGTTAAAGGATGCAGCTGCATCTATTAAGCCTTTCATAAATATGAATAGCACATTTTCTAAAATGGCACCATATATTAAATTATTGCTGGATATTCTAACTGGAAACAGAATTTCTCTTTCCTTCTTTCCTTCTTTCCGTCTTTCCTTCTTTCCTTCTTTCCTTCTTTCCTTCTTTCCTTCTTTCTTTTCTTTACTTTTCTTTCCTTTTCTCTCTCTCTCTCTCTCTACCCCCTCCCTCCCCCACACCCAGTCTGTCTGTCTGTCTCTCTGTCTCTTTCTTTATTCATCTAAACCCCTAGCTTTCTCCTTCTGCTTGGTGAGGAGCTGTTCCAGCTCAGTAGTCAGGTACCATATAATTTGGGCACCTCAGTGTGAAAATGGCTCAGAGGCAACTTCAAGAAGAAGTGAAGTCCGTGGAGGTACCGTACCTCACTGGGACCTACAAGAGAGCCAGCTGTGAAAGGAGGAGATGAACAACCTTCAGTTTCTCACAGGGATGGGCTCATGACATGCTGCTGAGCTGGGCAGCAAATGAGCAAACACGGTATCAGTGGTTCCTCTTCGCTGCTCAGGCATCACCAGTCTTTGGTCTTTTTTCTTACAGTGGCTACAAAATCTTTTTTTTTCATGCAGAAAATGTGTACAGGATTAAAAATGAATATAATAAGAAAGCATCTTGTTGTCATGAAGGTCCAAATGCAAAAGATGTGTTTCTCAATTCTCCCAGCAACAGAAGGCCTTGTGCCTCCCTGGGACGCAAGCGGCAGCGAGAAGAGAGGGCGCTTGTCAGAGCGAGCAGTACCTCCTGTGGCTCTTGGGGTAGTTAAGGCTCGTGAAAATACTTGGTTTTCTGCATATGTGAGGTAAGTGGCGTTACAAAATCTGTGAGCACAGGTTAGGTATCAAACCCTCACATCTGCCGCGAGACCCACACACGCTCCTGGGATCTGCCAGCCATCCCGCTCCGAAGCTGGACGCTGCCGTCCTTCAGTGATTTTATTCTCACCTGTCACAAAATTATGTTCCCTGACAGCTCTTGGATAGGAACTTCCACCCAAGCGACAACTCCTTACCCCAGCTCTGACGTGGGTGCACTGCTTTTTTTCCTTGATGAAACACTGCTGAGTGCTGCTATACAGCACTTGCCTGTACTGCTGTATGCGCATGTACAACGGCCGGGTTATGTTTTGCGGCAGTTCACTTCTGCACTTTATTCCTGCTCAGGCAATACCTCTTTATGGCTTTTTTTCTTCTTCTTCTTCTGTGATATAATCTAAAAATGTGGCACCCTGCAATGTTTTTAGAGATTAAATTCTTAATTATGAATTTCCTTGCTTTTGTGAGTTTGCCTCAGATCCTTAACATTTCTAATGTCATTTTTATGCGAATTTCCATGCTATTTTAATTCATTAGTCATGGGCTATCATTTTTCGATGTAATTACTGTAATTTCATCAAGTGACATAATTACAGTAAATACTTTGAGTAATTACTATTCATATGGAAAAAGATATCTGGAGGTGTAATAATGTCATATAATAAAATATTTATGATGTGTAAAGACAAATTATGATGACATATTTACATCACGTAATGGCATGACAGCATTCCGTATTTACATTGGGGGAGGATAATGACATAAAAGTAAGTTTTAGTGACATCATCTGTTGGTAATGATTACAAAGAGTTGTGCAGCATCCAGGTACAGCAAATTCAATAACTCTTGCCTTTTAAAAATAAATACTCTTCCCTCACACCCTGAAGTGCCACTAAGAGGCAGTGGGTTGATCTATTGCCAGTTGAAGTCAAAGGAAGGATTTATGCCGACACTGACATCAGATGGCACTGTGCTGGGCCGGGAGTTCTTTCTGCAGGAGAGCAACTGCCTGCTGCTTGTAGCAGCTCCAGGTAGAAGGGAGACATTTTGAGAGGAGTCAACTAGTATAAAATGCAGTTTAGAAAACCTTCAGACGGTGTGAGGAGCGTGCATAGGTACTCGTGGGTGTGCATGAGACGACAGATACGCAGCGATGTTATGAAGCACTATGGAGCTTGCCAGGCCAAGCCTTCTGCAGTTAGGAAATGCCAAATTCTACCGACAAAGGCTCAACGTACCATTTCCTGCACAACCTCTGCTGAGTGTGGGCATCCCGTCTCACTGCAGCAGCTCGTGCCTGCTCCAGCTGAGCAGGAGCTATGCAGCAAAGGATCTACCTTTCAGTGAGACCTCTGCCTCCTGCATTGCTGACTTGGGTCGCAGTGGGGTACCAGAAGCAAAGACTTTCAACGGGTGAAAGAATAAAGAAAGACATGTCTGAAATCTCTACCTACCTGGGCTATTCTTGACAAGAGAGTCACAATTTACCACTGGTTATATAGTCCCCATTTTCTGAATCTGGGGCTTAATCTACCTGGTGGAAAGGCCAAAGAAACCAGACTGGAACTCCTAAACTGTTATAACCAACAGGCACTGCTATCCACTTGCATGCTTAAAATTAGTGAAGATGTTTGACCTCAAATGCACTATGCCTTCCCTGTTCGTCAACAAAATGATGCTTATCCCACCCTCTGAACTTCCAGAGATCTGATGAAGACACCAACCAGTTGAGAAGAATGCAAATAATGTAGCGGTGCATGCCAAAAGGTGTTGGCAGGGCTTTGTGGCAGGGCTCTCATGGTGGGCCATGGTGGAGGCTGGGAGACCAGGTTAGAGTTTCAAGGGAAATGTTAGCTTTTATTCTGTGTTGAAGTCAGTGTACCTTGTGCTCTGCGCTAAGCCAAGGCCCCCGGAAGAAAGGCAGGCAAATAATCATGAAGTTGGAGACTAGAGCACAATACTTATGCCTGAGGAGCTCTGCATAAGTGCACAGATAATCCAGTTTTTGAAGCTTTGCTTCTGTCAGTGTTGGACTACCCTCGCAGTAGCATGATTTGGGACACTATGTGCACCTAATGTGCATACAGCACAGTGATATTTTCTTTTACATGGCTTGTTGTATGTGTATGCAGTACTACTTGGCATGTGTTACAGTTGAACTTTTTCTCCCAGTTACATGGTGGTTGCACGGGAGAGGGCTCCTGACACACGTTAGTACCATGACATACAAGCCACCCCTGTGACATCCTGCTTATACTTCGGTCCAGGGTCTTGTGAGCAGTCCACCCAACCATGTTATCTTGAGGATTATGAAAGCAGTATGGAGGCTGGAGGCATACTAGTAGAAGAACCATTTATTGATCTACTGTAAACTACAGCAGCATTCATTTTCCTCTGTGGGTTACGGATGGCTCTTCTTGCTTTGCTGGGAGGGGGCGGCATCTTAGTGGGACCTTACTGTAAAGCACTATCTTTTCCTCTAGGTATGGAACAAACACCATAAAATTGGTGTTATCCTTTGTGCATCTGTGAATCCTAACAAAGTCTCCTAGGACAAAAAAAAAAAAAAAAGGTAAAAAAAGTGATTTTAGGAGCAGAGTAATTCTTCAGAGAATCGGATGAAAATAACTCCGATGCTGTGCTGTAGATCACAGAATCACAGAACGTTCGGGGTTGGAAGGGACCTCTGTGGGTCATCTAGTCCAACCCTCCTGCCGAAGCAGGGTCACCTACAGGAGGCTGCACAGGACCTTGTCCAGGCAGGTCTTGAATATCTCCAGAGAAGGAGACTCCACAACCTCC
>Ga0065711_1027528_pt1 | contig 48411 bp, 25 predicted proteins | sample Hoacrofraction12_FD_59098 | JGI IMG/M metagenome (GOLD analysis project Ga0065711, IMG submission 59098) | Hoatzin crop microbial communities from Cojedes, Venezuela - Epithelial fraction 12 v2 (version 2) | ecosystem: Host-associated > Birds > Digestive system > Esophagus > Crop | place... | reverse complement strand
AAAAAAAAAAAAAAAAAAAAAAAAAAAAAAATTAACTTAGAATCAATGATAAATTTTAGGCCATGGAGGTTACCACTAGGTCAGGATTTCCCCATAGTTTCCTTGCATTTATGCTAAAGATTTTCATATCAGCTCATCTTTACCTACATTTAAAAATGATTCTTATTAACCAACTCTTTTGCTCTGCGGCTGTCATTAGGCATACTGGGCTGAGGACTTGCTGGAGTATCTGGTACCCATCCAAGCCGAGGAATCTCTTCACCCTGCAAAACTGGGGTTGTGCTGCCGAGAGTTGAGAGGCAAGGCGGGTGGAGATGTTTCACACCATCGCCTGTTTATAAATTCTGCTTTGGATTTGGCATCTACTGATTCTGACATTTGTTCTCACCATAAAACAACCGGGCATAGCAGGAAGAGCTGAACGCTTCTCAGTGACACCAAGCGATGAGCACTTCGTGACAATACAGCTTAGCACAGCCTGACAGAAGCTGCACTTAAAAATACTACAGTGCCAAATCAAAGCCAAATTTAATTATTCACAAGGATTGCCAAAGAGGAACTTAATGATATAGAAACCTCTATCTCACCCCCTTGCAGATGGAGACCGCTTCTTTGGACAGTGATTTTGGATAGGAAACATTATGCTCCATTATGGACTGGAAAAGTTCATCTTCATCTTCTCCATCAAACGGAGGCTGTTGAAAATAAATCACAGGTAAGTTACTTATTGTTTTTCTTTTTTTTAAAAAAAAATTCTCCACTTTTTATGAAATGGTATGACAATACTATGGCCACACTGGGTAAGGTCAAATGTGCACCCAGCCCAGCAGCCTGCCTCCAATCAATCACAGACACCCAAACAGACCAGTATACAGCAGTGGTCCTTGCCCAGGAACACACACCAGACTCCCAGCCACCTGCAGTTGGGATCTTCTGACCCAGAAGTTTAGTGTTTATCAGGTAGAAACCTAGGAGGAAAGTTCATTTCTGCCCCCAGCATAGCAGCGAGGTTAAACCAACCTGTGCAGGATTATCTTCGTGACCATCTTTTAGCAGCTTGTAAAGCTACTGTGCACCAGACAGCCAAAATACTTCAAAGGGTGAAGTTGGGAGACTGTAACTTTCAATTACCTTGTGTTAAGGTATATCCATTCCTCACTTAATTCCAGTTGAACTCGTTTGTTTTATAAGACATGGCTGTAGACTCTGCTTCTGTGAAGGGGAGACTGTATCACAAGCAAGAGCTGCGTTTTATTTTTAAATACAGGTGATGAGGAAAGAGCCTGTGGGTGAGTCCCCAGGATATGGGCACTGTGCAAGGCTCAGCTAATGGTAAATCTCATTTTCTCAAAGGCATTCAGATGCTAATATTGGCAATGCAGACTGTAAATGTTAACAACTGCGATTGTTACAATATAAAACTTTTAAAATGTCACCTGGAGTTTAGTAGAGAAACTATTAAAGGCATTTGTTAAGAATTTATGTTTTAAGCTCAGGAAATGCCTACCTTTAGCTAACACTCATTGAAAGCTAATTGCACAAATCTTTTCCAACTCAGGACTGACAGAACTCCTTAAAGTTGGTAGTTGCCTGCCATTTACTGCAGTACAGTGTTGCTTTTCTACTTGAGTGACTCAGAGAGCAACATCTCATTAACGGTGCAGAATAAGTAAGGGGTCTGTAACTGAGCAAATTTCAAGTGGTGAGACCCATACTTTACCCTAGGACACACAATACAAAAACTGTATTCTTGAAACTTAACTGCAATGCAGAGCATGTACATGCTCTTATTATGTCTGCCTGTGGTTTCAAACCATTAAATGGTATTTCTTCCATTTGACATGCATTTTCCTGCTGAAGTGTCTCCCATTCAATTTTGAAGATGGCTATTAATAACATTATTACAGTACAAAGAAGCCGTATTCAAAGGCAGTGCTTGATTATGTGGGTGCAAGAGAAAGAGCTTAAAGCCTAATGTATTCTCAGAGTCAGTCAAGAGTACAAGGAGATAATATCAGTACGCAAGGCCCCACTCCTGTCCCCTAGAGGTCTAACCCTTTAGGGAGCCTTGAAACAGAGCAGCCAGCAGTTGGAGAGGCAGGAGGAGGTCGCAGCGAGCACGGGACGGTAACTCTTACCTGGCCAGCTAACATCTCATAGAGCAGCACTCCATACGCCCACCAATCCACCGACTTCGCATAGGGCTGGTAAGCAATAATCTGTACAATTGCAAAAAAATGAAAGAGAAAACCCTATGTTAACTAACACCCAGGCTTGTGAAATACTAGATACATAGTGATGTCCAGAGATGAACATATTTCGTTGAAAAAGCCCAAGAAGCCAACCCTGTAATCCTCACTCTGGCTACTCATTGGTTTCAGTGGGAGTTGGACAAAAGATTATTTTGCCAATGTTCATCTAAACTCGCCCGTGTCTTTTGGTACTTTGATATCTTAGGAAACCTTGGGATGCGCATCTGAAGGCAAAGGAGAAACAGCACAATGTAGGAGACAAGGCAAAAATGCTCCTCATCCATTTGTGTCACAAGCTAGAAATCATGAGACTCACTTACTTTACACATTATCAATAACTAAGCGTTTCTTTTCTTTTCAATATTTATTTTTTGGTTCTGCTGTAAAAGGAATCAAAATTGAAGAAAAGAGCAAAACCCTGCAAAGCTAAGTTACATTTTCCAAAGTCACATGATTCAGGTACTCTTAGTATGAAGCTAGGTACCAGCTACGCCAAAAGGAAAGGGGTTTCTGCTGTTCAGCCTAATGGAAATGTCAGGTATTTTGCATCCTCTGGGTTCACATCTGACTCACATCAAAGCACAAATTGAGTTCTGAGACAAAGAAAGGCTGCAAGTGCCAACAGCACGTAGGTCCCCTCGTGCGTCATTTTCTTTAATCGAGGCCTCTTCAGAGATCAGCATTAATTTATTTAAGAGATGCATTTGGGCATGCTACGGAGGAGTTCTGAGGTGCAGACGTTCTCTCAGATCTCCTTCTAAATAACTGTGGTGGGATATTGTGACTCGTGCAGGGGTGCAGAACGTCCCAGCACCGTCCATCCACACTGGGGAAGGCAGTGTCAGAGCCTCCGACCCCAACGCCACCACTCCACTAGAACAAGCAGAGAACTGAGGCAGTCATTACTCTAGACGGGTTTGCATTTATTTTCCTGTTTGCACGTGTTTTTGTTCTTCGTGAAACAAATTGCTAAGACAAGTACACATCAGATTCCTAGATCTTTTTAGTTCTCTGAAAGAGAAGTTGAACTGGTAAGTTTTGTAGTTTCTCAGGAAAACAGTGAGTCACCAGTTCTATAAAGCAGGACTGCCTGGCTACTAAGTAAAATTATAGTCTCTATGTGAATACGTTTTTCACTGGGATAACAGCAGCACATGAATTAAAAATTACTGCAGTGTTTCTAAGCAAACAATTTCAACATCAATTGGACTTTGAAATGTATTACAAAACCAGAGGTAATAACAAGATTCTCAGTTGGAAGGTCCTACATAAAGGCAATCTTTGTTAGTTGTCTTTTAGCAGTATTACGGTCTTTAAAATACATATTTGGGACATTCATTTCACATTATAGTGGGTGACGTCCTTGGTTACTCTCCCTTTAATTTCTGTCACCAGTAGGTTCCTGGAGGAGATTCCCAGCGATCTGCTGGAATCAATGTTGCTTATTGAAATACCAAGCACTTTCAAAATTTTATCAAGAAAATATACTGGCCTTTACACACAGAAAATGATAGAACATTTCATCCTCAGCCCTCTTCTTGCCTTATGGAAAAGAGTATTGTATTGGAAAAAGAAAAGGCTATCTCTCAGAAGGTCACTGATTTGTAAGGGCAGTACACTTTGTACAAAAAGTGCACTTCATTTTAAGTGGTTTTGGTAGGAACAGTGTATTTCAATTAGCAAATGAGAAGAAGGATCCATAGCACTGAGAAACAAAATGCTGCTACACTGCCATGGTTCTCAGCCTGGCAGTTGAGTCTGTCCAGGAGGCGACAGTCTACTTCTCTTCCTATTGTGAAAGAGTTTGATGGGATTATTGAGGAGAGGAAATCTTTTAAACGCGGCAATGTGATCTCATAAAATCAAAGATGTAACAAAGCATGGGCTCAGTAATGCTGTTTGTTTATCCAGCAAGAGGTGAGTCAAGATTGGGTTGTTCTCTAAATAGCATGCTCATCAGCAAATGTAATCTGCCCGAATTAAGTCTGCCTCTGTGAGAGAATATCAAGCAGAATCATCAAGGGAGACCGAATTAACATGAAAAAAGCTCCGACATTTAACCTAACATATGGTCAGAGTGACTAAAATTTTTCTCCTCTTTGATACCACATGTCAACAACAGCAGAAGCATCTGACAAACAGAACAGTGCCCCCTCTGAGCTGGCACCCACCTCCCTTGCCCGAACCAGTCGCATGATGAAAGAATGGGATTTAAAAAATAATTATGGACATCAAGTGCCACTGGGACTGTAAATGTCCCACTGCAGGAAAGTCCCACCGCAAACGAATGAAAACACTTTTTTCATTGAACCTATCGCAGTGTAGGAAAAGATGGTACTGTCAGTGTCTGCTGCTGTACATGGTAAGTGTTTTTTCCTTTAACACTAATTAAATACACCTAAATTGAATCATGAGCTTTATCCTGGTAAGGATGTGATACAAGTGAAACACAGAAAAGCTATCTGCCATGTTAATTCACCAACCTGCGTGTCATGCACGGAAACCGGCGGCTATACTCGTAACACTGGGAGCTATTCAAAGCATTAACTGGAAAATGTAAACGAGAGGAAAGAATGCTCCCTTCAAGGAAGGAATTACATGTGGGAGGAAGCAGATGAGATTTCAATATACAGTTGAACATGCATTCATACAAAGTCAGCAAGTTCTAAATGTCGTATTTTCAGTAGTTCCCTCCTCCTAATCCAGAAATCATCATGTATTGCCTACCACCTGCTGCACTCAAAGCCATCACTGGCTGCCTTGCAGAGGCTGCCAGAATAATCCTATCTGCATGTACAGATTTTGATATCTTTTAGAACAAATAGGGATACACTAACATGACCTCCTGCCTCACCGCACTGTGCAAAGCAGACCCACAGAGCAGTGAGGGAGTTCATGTGCCTAGAAATGAAGACCTGTGCCCTCCTCCAGCTATGATCTCAGCCTTCTGCTGGCCAGGGGGGAGCGGAAAGGTGGTAGGACCCTTCCCTTCCCCTCCTTCTCCATCATTAATTTAAATGATTGCCTTTTTAATCTCTTTTGCATTTCAAATGTCCTGTTTCACCTATCTATCACTGTAATTTAAGAGCTCTGCCTTTTCACGTTCCTTGGACTTGAGAGCTCAGGAGGAATTTCTCTCACCAAGTCAAATTGGCAGAGGAATGCTGATTTCTTATTTAATTTTTTTTTTCCTTTTTGCCTCCAAGGAAGGTGCAGTTAAGAGCAGGACACAGAGATTAATACCAGTACACTGTAGGAATGTTTAGATCATTGCAACTTGCAGCTGGTAGCCCGTTGGGATGAAAAGATTATACCCCAGAGACAAGAGAGAAAGTCTTCTGTGAACATATGTCTACTGGAAAAGTTAAAACTCAGTCATCAAAAGAAATAAATATTACTAGGACAAAAAACAGTCAAATACACACTTTCCAAACCTTTGTAACACCTATTAGCTTCCCATAATCCTGGCAAATGCAAGGTTAGAACTTAAGGTTTCGAGGCTATTAGATGAAGGAGAAGGGAAACAGAGTTTCTAATTTAAATTCTGAAATTCAAAATCAGTGCTCTGGCTACTGCAGGGATGCTGATGGTGGGGTTCAGTACTGCACCACAGGCAGTGGGCTGTGCCAGCAGAATCCCTTCCCGCTAATCCTCTTGACATCCATCTCCTTCCATCTGTCTTGACTGGTCAAGGAAATATGAAGCATTAGTTGATTTCACGGCTATGTTACCACTCTAGCCATAAATATTTAAGTTTAGCATATCAATAAATATTCTTTATTAGATAACCACTTTCTGCCTGACAGAAGTGGTCAAACCTAGGATTCTACCAGTTTAACCTCTACATGTTTCTCAAATCGCGTAAGATAAAAAAACGAAACTTCATTCCAGTGTGTTATACACCTAAGTAATAACAAATGCTAAGTTTCCCAATCATTAGAAAAGGAAAGTATTATTTTACAGTACACCAAAGTGTGCAAGTCCAGTTTGCTAAACGCAGGACCATATTCCCCAGCTTTTCTGTCCAGAGATTGTATGTGTGAAGCCAGCTGAGATGTCTCTGTGTGGTCCTTCCAGCCGTGCTATCTCTGAACTACATCTGCGGGTAGTTCATGCAGAGGCAGAGTGGGCTTCTTCAGACCACAACATTATTTCCCCAATATTGATGAAAAGAGCCAATTCTCTATATTTGAGTGCAACACACCCACAAGACCACTCTATGCTAGATACCTTCAACAGTTTATTTAGATTGAGCTCACTTATCTCCACCCAGCAGGGAATGGTACTGTGCAAATGCATCCTTACTACGATCTATTATAAATTTATAAATTTTAGCCCATGGAAACATGCTGAAATGCTCCTGCAAGCACAACATGAAGCTTACTTTGAAGTTTACCACAGACCTAGTTAGCAGTTTGTCAGTCATAATAATGTCTTCAGAAACTAAAGAAAATCAGCCAACTAAAAAAAATATAATCTGTTTGTAAGATAACAGAAAGACTAATTTCCTCCCAGTTACTGAATGTTTTGGTAAAAAATTTATTTCTTTATATGACAGTTCCAAATAAAGTAAAATAAATCATTCCTACACTGACCCATATTGAGCATTTTGGCGCTGACAACAGGTTCTTTGGTATTAACTAGCACAAGACTATTGCCACAGAAAGGACACTTTTAATTTGTAATATTGGCTTCATTTATGTTTTGACAGGAGAAAATGAAATACTGCTCTGGTTGTTCTGATATCCTGCTGCAAGCAACAGCAATTTGTGAAAAAACAAGGTTTTATAATACACAATATTTCACTCTGAAAAGCATGAATTAGCAACTGGTAAGAAACAAACTATTTTTCATTCCAGTTTCACAGAGATGACAAAATTCACCTTAGACACTAATTTACTTGTCCGTGTACATATCTCCCCCTTGCCAGCAAACATTCAGTCACAGCCAGAAACGTTCCAGCCAGCGCTGCCTCTTGCCCAGCACTCGGTGAAGCGCCGAGCGCCTTGGATCAGGACACAGCCTCTTGCACAGAGTTTGCAGCCAAACAAATCAAGACTCTTGAAAGCTCAGTGTGCACAAATACCAGATTTTAATCTTCATATACTCGAATAATTTCCAAATCACCACATGGGTTTGTTTTTAATGTTTCTTACCTAAATTATTGAAATACAAATCATATCCAGGCTAAAAACCTGAAGTCTAAGCTGGTATTTATCACAGTGCCTCGAAGTAGAAATGTGGTTCTCACGATCAGATTTTCATTTTAGGCCCACTGCAGTTAGGTTCATGTTTGAATGTGATTTTCAGTGGCTTGAATGCAGCCCAGGTATCGCCAGGCCACAGAAAACTCAAGGCAAAATTATGGATTTATTATGTCAGTTCCATTCAAGCCCTGATCTTACAGCTTTGTCGAGGCTTTCAATGACTGGAGCTTTCCTGAGATCAAGAGCAGTAACTCCTGATACCTGTGCACCAGTGGTAAGACATGGTCTGGAAAAGGCTACAGTAGTTTTGCAGGGAGGCCAGCGAGAACCTTGAAGACCTCACGAATCCCTTCCCAAAAATCAAAGAATCGTTTGTGATTTCCTGAAAATGCCAAACAGTCCTTTAAATAGATGTATTTTGGCATCTGTGTGAATCTATGGAGAAATACATTAAAGAAGCTATGATTGCTCCCAATAATATGTTTGCTGACCTCATCACCAACATCAGCAAAACCCATGAAGTCTCTATGACTTCACAAATCAAAGCACAAAGTTTAGTATAAGAACATTTCCAGGCTACAAATTTAAAACCACAAGGTGGTACTCCTGCTTTTTTAGTCTTTTGCTAGTGTGAACTAAATCTAAGCACTGATCCCATAAAAAATTAGGTTTTCAATCAACTAGATATTTTTAAAAATAGTGAAATCTTATTGATAATGCTGTATTAATTCACAAAGTTATTCAATATACCCATAGAAGTATAAATGGTACCATCCACAGAGTATCCAGAATCACAGTTCTCAAAACTTGGTGGTGTAAAGTGTGCATAGGGACAATTTTCATTTGACAGCCTAAAAGGTTCTTGAAACGGTAAATATTTACCTCTGGTGCAATGTAGTCTGGAGTGCCACAGAAGGTCCTGGTTGTTACTCCATCTAACATATGTTCTTTGCACATTCCAAAATCAGCAATTTTAATGTGTCCTTCTGAATCCAACATCACATTATCTAATTTCAGATCTCTATGAAGAATCACAGCAATTTAATGTTAATGTTTCAGATCAACTAGGGCCAATGTATCTACTTCTGAGTCCAGGTGAGGAACAGGTGTAGTGTCTGGGGGGCGGAGGGGACAGGGCTGCACATGCACGGCAGCCTACGGTCCGCAGGGAGCCGGGCACCTCACTGCAGATGTATAAGAATGACCGTAAGCCCTGAAACTGGACAATGAGTGGAAAGGTAGCTGTATATGACCATGAGCACACCACACTGAGACTTCTGAAGGTGTAAAACAAGGAAACCTCACACGGGAATGCAGATGATAATGTTTTATATTTGCAAGTTGAGTTAGGCAGAGCACAGAGGTCAGAAAAGCCCAGGTGAAGCAGTGGCTTTGGTTTACAGAGCATCAGCTAAAAGAACACTACTGTGATTGCTTTCTAGAAAATGCTTTACAAACGCATGGAAACGTTAAAGAAACTGATCCTTTTGGGATTTCAAAAATAGTTCAGAAATTATTTAAGTCGGATTATACTCACCTATAAATAATCCCTCTGTTATGGAGAAAGAATAACCCAACTGAGATCTCCGCTGCATAGAACCTGTATGAAAAAAAAAACCCAACAGATTTCTTATTGTCACTTGTTTGCCTTCTCGCATCATGGTAAAGAATTATAGTATAATAGCATATATAGTGTAGAGTGTGTGTATATATATATATTAAAGTATAAAAATAGATATTACAGGCAGATGATATAAAAGACACCTTACCTCAAACTGACTTTTACAGATATTTCGAGTATTTCATGACAAAATAATGCAGAATTTAAAACAAAAATTGCAAATGTCTCCCTAGACGACAAAAAAAAAGGGCAGCTGGAGCACAGCATTTTACTGCGCTGACGTGAATCCGTCTGCAAAGGTCATTATCTCTAATCACATACCAATGTTGAATTCCGGACGCAGCTCAATCTACATTGCAGTTCATATGGCATGAAATAATTTGCAGAAATAGTATTCCTATATACACGCTGCTAATGGATTAATTACATAAAGCTAATTCAAATGATTACCATATAAAATATAATTGCTGAATGTAGTTAAATGATATATAATATTGATGGATGTTTGAAGCCAGTTGCTGTGGAACTGTGCAAATTATATGCAAGAGGATTATTTAAAGATGAGATTAATTTTTAGGCTAGCATACGGGAAAGGAAAGCTTAGCTGCGAAACACTTGATCAGAGGTGTTTGTGAACGCATGTGCCTGAAGATGCTCCACAGGCGTAAGCTGGCATACAGCACCGTAGTTTTCAACGGGTGTTGGCAAGTTACGTTAGCTGGGAGTCAAGGATGATCTGACACCACCTCGTTCTTATTTAGCAAGCTGTTGAATTTTTGTTCTATATCTCAAATACTTATACTTACAAGGCCTCTCATTTAAATGAGCCCTGATTACTTCAATCGAAATGAGACATTATTTTAGTTGAATTCTTAAAACAGTTGGTCACACTCGATTTTAAAGTTTCATTGGTATATGATTTATGAAACACTAATAAATGATGATGAGATGTTATAAGCATGACTAAAATGGTACTGATGGACCTATTCACATTTGAATATGCTACAGATCATTATCAGTTGCTCACTGATATGCCAAATGTACAACTACCTAAAAAGAATTATGTGTATAAACTACTTCTAATCAGTTATTAAATCCTCACTAATAAAACTTCTATAAAAAAGTAGGATCACAGAAATTCTCATAAGCTATACATGGAATTTATATTGCATAAAGTAGAATTTATATTGCAATGCTGAGTCTCTTTGTATTGCCTTTCCCTATAACATTAATCCAGACTGAAATGTTCTACTCACTTTTTTTTACATTCACTTTTAAAAACACCACCAGAATACCAAGTAACATCTTTAATTTCCTGTTGCCTTGTTTAAATTCTTGTCACTTATAAAGGAGGCATTGCATGCCTGTGTTTGTGCTGTACTTTTGAATAAAAAGGCACAGCTACCTTTGGTCTATGTGTGCAAACAATATTTTCAAAATAAACTTCAGCTTTTGGGCCTTAAAAGAGACAATCTACAAAGGCCAGCCTGGACTTCATACTGAACCTGGGAAGATGCTACTAGATACTGTGGTAAAGAAACCTAATCCTTTTACAGTGTAAAATTAAGATGATGACATGATTTAAACATATAAACATGAACACTCACACTGCTTGTGGCTCCTTAAATTTTCCTACTTGCTGAATGTGATACATGAGATCACCACCGTTCACATACTCCATAACAAAATACAGACGGTCCTAGGATAAAGTATTAAAGATGCACATAAATTAATTAGAGAAAATATTAGATATACATTGATCAGCAAAAAAAGTCACTAATATCGTATTATAAAGCTTTTAAGATTATTGGGACTGGTTGTACATTCTGGCAAAACTGATAGATCAGGAAATGGAAATGGAATGTTTTGTAAAACCTGCGAGAGTGAATGATGAGGTCTGTCCAGATTTGCCAATTTTAGTGACACATTTTTAGATATCGTTTGTCTACAATGGTGCCCATAATTATTCACTTATAGTTCTGTCTGAAAAATCTGACTCTAAAAATAACTGAAAAGAAAATATTAAAGATGGTTGAAAATTCTTGCTTTGAGGCCATTTCTAATCCTTCCTCGTAAGTGTTCCCTTTGAAGACAAGAAGTATTAAAAAATATATTTTTTTGATTATTGAAAAGAGGCAATAAGAAAAGTAGTTGTAGGGTTTACAAAAGTATCTGGAATCTTTACACGTGACGCTAAATTTCTGGCAGGCAGATATTTCAGCTAGAGGAAGATAGCAAGAAGGTATTTTGGAGGGAGATTTTTCTTGCACAGTGAAGACTTCTAAAGGCCATATCCAAGTATCTCCAGTCAAACATGATCATAATAAATTTGAGCACGCTTAAGCAGTATTTTCCCACCCAGTGACCTTCAGACAATAAGATTTGAAACAGTAGCTCTGTCTCCTAGTTTTCAGAGGACTAAAACTGAGCTCTTCCAAGTGACTTCAGTAAGAATACGTTGTGTATGCTCTACAATCATCTTTTATTTAGGGTGGCTGATTTTGGCCACCTAACATCAAAGATTCTAGTGGACAAGCACTATCTTACAGCAAGCTTACTATCTGCAGTTATAACACAATCCAGACAGCATATAAGATGCATTGAAAGTCTTCCTCCCAATTACGGAATACATATGTTTGGCTTCCTCTGATTTTATTTTAGTTATTTCAGACAGAATCATTATCCTGAAGTATTTGTAGAAAAGTTCTGATCCAATATTCTGATGGGAAAGAGACTCATTAATAAGATGCTCTGGTTCAATCTCTTTGCCTCAGCACTGATCGAAAGTCTCCAGTTGTCCAGTAACTAAGATTTCAGAACATCAACATACATTTAAAAGCTGTGATTTCCTAAGCTGGGTCCAACAGACAACCGATGGGCAAAATGCTTAATTGGCCAGATAGGATTTATAAAGTTTAGACTTTTGTATCAATTGTCTTATCATAAAATCCATGGCAACAGAAGCCTGCAGCTAAAAGCACTGACAAGAAATAATCGATTTTTCCTATGGTGACACAGTTTATGACTTTTATTCCCCTTAATATACAATTTCTCATTTTTGTACCTAATATTAATCCTCCAGAATATGTCACAGCACTAAGTGGAAACCACTCAACTCTTAGGAAAACATTAAGGAAATTAGGCAAAGGTGTTAATGATTTATCTAGGCCTTTATGTAGCTCCACTGCTCTTGTACATGATAAAACAAAAAAACTATACTGTAAATACTAAAAACCCCAATTTTTTTCCTCCATTCCCCTTTGCCAGAAAACACCAGACATTTGTACTTTTAAGATTTTACATTTAAAATGTAGCTGCTCAAAAGAAAGATTAAACAAAGTGGTTTTTCATTTGCTGATGACACTAAGCTTTTTGGTTACTAATGAAGTTATTTAAAGACAAAGAATTAGAGGGAGATAGAAGTCTATTTCTCACTAGGACCTCTCTTGTCTTATTACAACAATCTTCATGTTATAAGTAGAGGCAGGAAAAATATTTTAGTAAGCAAGAATTACCAAGTGCAATAGTTCCCAGATTCACATTTTACCGTGATTAATTATGTCTGCAAATCTGTTGCATTCAGCCCATTTTCTGCTCAGAGATTTGTTGACACTAAGCAGAGTTTGAAAATGCCTCTAACAGCACAGACAGCTATGCTACAAAATGGTGACGGGATGACGTGGCTGATTTGTGGAATTTTACAATGTTGTTACTTCAAACTGTCTGTTGTTTGTTCATTTGTTTTTCGATTAAAACCCACCATCAATGTAAGAGGTAAAAGATATGGACTAGTTGAGTGGAAAAACAACAGCGTATGTCCTTTCATCACCCCACTAAGCCACAACCTACCCTCCGTGCCCTACTTCAAGGCCATTGTCATAAGATGGCTACAAGGTGAGACAAGAAGAGCCTTGATTTCTTGTGAATAAAGACCTCTACCCAGCTTGGAATATCTTGAGCCAGTGCACTAGGGTCAGAGCGTACTCATGCCCTCTCGGAAAACCAAAAGCCCACCGAGCGCCGGCTGTCTACCATGTTGCTTTCCACGTCATCCAACTGACTGCTACAGTGCTGCTGGGCTGTCACATCCACCCTGTGTCTGTCTCTGGGAGGTGTTTTGCAAAGTGATGGAGACGTGTCCACTTCATGTATTTATAGGGAAGGAAAAAAAAACCCAATGCTTTTCTCTGTGCCACGAGGGCCAGAAAACAAAATTAAATCCATCACCATTGATTCGTGACTAATCATCTCACGATATAACAACAGCCATTAGGACTTTTCAAGTAATATCCTCAGATCCTTAGAAGGATTTAGGAACCGTTGGGAATCCGGGCTTAAGGCTCTGACTTAGCAAAGCAAACTTATTAAACTTCTGAATTGTCACACTAGCCTGCTTGAATTAGCGTATGAAGAAAAATGTTTAAACTTAGGCTTTAAGTTTAAAATACAAGAGGTAATTACATGGAGTATCTCTTACTTCACTTCTCACTTCTCTGTGCAGAAGCTATGATATATAGGTTGGATGATAATAAATGGTATTGAACTGATAAAATCCATGATCATAAGCTATGGAAAACATCAGAGTGGCAAGAAAGACAGAGCTCACGTACAACTGTTTGGAAACAAGAGTGAAGCTGTGTCAGGAACGGTGGTTTATCTTGCAACGCCAGGACTCGTTTTTCAACCATTGTACATTCAACATCATCATCTTGAATCACCACATCTTTTTTCAGTATTTTGATTGCATAGAGCTCCTCTGTCCCCTTCCTGTCTGCCAGCATCACCTGCACAAAGAAAAACAACAAGGTGAAAATCTGCCTACCTGCCAAGGAGGGAAGGTGACTCATATGCCCAAAGATTTGTATAGACCGCAATCCAGCTTTTCCTTTTATTGGCATAGGCTAACTTGATCGAAACTCCAAAAATATCACCATTACTCACCCACTGCAATAAGCTGTACCAGCCATTTCAGACAAAGCCGGTGCCAAAACCCTCTGGTTAATCAGAGGCACATTGCCAATGGGCTGATAAAATGTTAAGTCCCAAGGGACTCCTTCAGTAAAGGGCACTTTATCATATAAGTGGTTGTTCAAACAGACAGAAAAATAGCAGTTCTTTCTTTCAGCTAACAGATTTCACATATATACATATACTGTCCCTGTTTCTTCCCCAATATTCAGCCTTACCAATGTTGATGACTTCCAGAACTGGCAGAGTGACCTAGGTAGTAAAACCAGAAAAGTAGACTTAATTTCCTTGAAACTGCCGAGAAGTGAGGATCTGAAAGTCAGCAACTGTTTCTTACATCCTGCCCAACAGTCTGAGGGTTTTTTTTAATTTTTATTTTTCAATAAAACAGCCCAATCACTTCTGAAGCCTGCCAGTCCTTAGGGAATCACCCTACTCCATGTTAAGAAATCCTTCCTCAAAAAGGCACATCCTTTCAACTCTGGATTTTGCTTCTTAGGGAATTAGTCATTGATTTTTCCTCAAGGAAAAAAAAAGAAAAAGAAAAAAGAATGCGAGTGGAATAGTTATCAAGAACTCCTACCTTCCCGAAGCTCCCCTTTCCAAGAACCATGAGAAAGTTGAAATCTGTCAGCTTCACCCTGTCCAGATTGTTGGACGGCACACTTGAGTTCTTGTCTTCTGTTGGAGTAATGACTTTGTTACCAGCTGGCCCAAGTTTGGCTTTCTGAAGAACATACACACACATACACACACAAAAACAGGGAAGTAAGAAGAGCAGCCCCTTTTCTTGGCAGAATGGATCATTGAGTGAAGGTCAGAATTGGAGATGACCATATTTGAGGTGGCATTCCCAGTAGAAAGGCTGCATAACAAAATTTGCACAGACACTACTTCAGAGACTCATTCCAACAATACTTTTGACATTATTGAGTGAATTTAAGGGGAAAACTGTGTTCATGTACAACCAGATAAAAGCAGATATGCTTATCTGGTTAGAAGAGCAAAACCAAAGCAAAAACCAAAGCCAAAGAAAAAAAAAATCACTTATTTTCATGCCAAAAGCAGCTTTATATGGTGTTTTTGTTTTGAAATACAAAAACTACTTTTCAAAAATATCATGCTATAATCTACATAGGGTATTTTAGGATATGAACGGTCTCTTCAATACATTCTCTTTTAAAATGTAATTCTTAAAGTCACTGCATAGCAAGAGTTAGGAAATCTTTGACATGCATTAAGAAAAATAACCTACGTTAAAAAAAGCCACAACACATGGGAATTAATGCAGATGAACATGGCCACTTTCAAACTAGCAACACAATCAACTTTGATTTTCAATCAAGTGTTGATCTGGAAAAGGGAGGAAGGAAAATATTGCATACAAAGGCTCTGCCTTGACAAGACAGTCTGGTTTGCAGAAGGTAGCAACAGTCTCAGTATTTCATATGAGACACCATGTAATTGCTCAAGTAAGTTGCATTTCAAATCTCAAAGTTAATAGAAAAGAAAAAAAAAGTAAGACTCACCAAAAGATAACGCAGGCTACAACAGAATATCCCTCTTTTTCTCAAAATAATCCCACACACCAGCAGAAGCAAAGCCAGGAAGGTTAACAACACTTTGGGATAGAAGTGCTTCCCCCCCATCTAGCTGGTGTGCTGGTCTGGTAAATAACCTCTAACACGGTCAATTTGCTTTGTGCCATTGACATATGCTTGACATTTAAGGATAACTACGTTTCTCCCTGCACCGCAAAAGGACAGTATTTGTGCATCACCCCTGTTTTACAGATAAAGAAAATGACAGAAATCAAAGTTTATTCAAAGTCACACTGGCATGTACTGGCATGGAAGGTACTGGCATGTACCTTCGGCAGCCTCTCTGGAAACTGGAAGACACAAACTTCCCTCTCCCCAGACAAGCTGAAAACCTGAAGATGGAAGCACATGACTCGGTTCACAGCCCTGTACTACTGCAGGCAGTAATGTCAAGTAATCTCATAAAATAACCACAAGTCACTTCAACAGCATATTCAGATTGGATGACTCTTCCTGCAACTTTCTAAATGCAGAAAGTCTTACACCCTGCCACAGGGATAGGATTTTTGGCAGTTTTGATCTCTTTTCTTTTTATTGTAACACAGCTCAAGACGTGGATTTTCTTCCACCATGATTATTACTCGCTTGCATGAAAGCAGCACATGGAGAAGCTAATCAGGATCATGTGCTGTGCAAATGTTTAGGAAAAGCCAGTCCTGGGTGTCAGCCTGAGCCCCCGATTCTGCCAGGGAGGGCCCCCCAGCAGATCCCGCTGCTGGGACAATCCACTGTTATGGAGCTCTTTCTCGGGACAAAGCTCGTTTCACGGCCACAAGACAAGATCAAGCCATAAGCAAAACAAGTAAAAAAGAAAAATCCTAATATCCCTTATTGGCACAAGATGAAGACATGGTTTAGAGAAGCAGCTTTGCTGACCGTGTCTTTGTGATGCTCTCGCATGTGGGATCTCAGATAAAAGATCTTGTTTTTGTGATACAAGAAGCAATTTCATTATCCACCTTTTCACCAAGTAAGGGAGAACCAAATCAGGCACTGAATGGAAAACACTAGTTTTATTTCTTATATTTTAAACTTACTGGGTAGGTTATTGCCAGCCTGCTTGAAAAATGCATCATTTGAAACAACAAATGGAATTTTGATTCAAGGCATTTTGTTCCTGTGGGTACAAACCTGCTGCTCGGGCAGGGAGAGATCTCTGCAGTGCTGCCATCCCAGCTCAGGGGGTGAACAGCACTTTTTCCAAAAATCCCCAGGCTATGAAGATGATGAGGGGACTGGAGCATCTCTCCTACAAGGAAAGGCTGAGGGAGCTGGGCTTGTTCAGCCTGAAGAAGAGAAGGCTGCGAGGGGACCTTATAAATGATTATAAATATCTGAAGGGTGGGTGTCAGGAGGATGGGGCCAGACTCTTTCCAGTGGTGCCCAGTGACAGGACAAGGGGCAACGGACACAAACTGAAGCAGAGGAAGTTCCAGCTGAACATGAGGAAGAACTTGTTCACTCTGAGAGTCATGGAGCACTGGAACAGGCTGCCCAGGGAGGCTGTGGAGTCTCCTTCTCTAGAGATATTCCAGACCCGCCTGGATGCGGTCCTGTGCAGCCTGCTCTGGGTGACCCTGCTTCGGCAGAGGGGTTGGACTAGATGATCCCCAGAGGTCCCTTCCAACCCCCACCATTCTGTGATTCATCAGCAGGCTCCTGTACCCTCTGCTGGCTCCCAGAGCCAAAAGCACCGCACTCACTTGGATCAAACACGTGTGATGAAATTGTCAGGATCCAAAGGTAGGCATCTTAAAACAGTATTAAAGAACCAAGCCAAGGCCTCTCTGCACTCTCACAAGAAAACGCTTAGATCCAATGAATGAAAGAGACATGCTCCTCTACTTCCATTTTTTCTCCTTTTTTAATGAGATGTTGCTCTCAATTTGATAGTTTCTTTTTTCATATGGTAGATTTTTAAGGAGAGCATCAAGTGCCTTCTGTTCGGCCATGTAGGCTTCCGTGTCATCTGTTCCAGGTCAATGGCCAAGGCAGGCGGAAGCTTATCGGACTATTCTTAGGCGTGAGCGACCTGCACGGATGGGAAGCTGACCAGTCCTGGTTATCGCATCACTAGTGCTGAGCTGTCTCAGTGCACCAGCCTGCACACTGGTATGTGTAAACAGAAAAACCTGTTGCTAACCACGTGTAGGAAGAGGGCATCTGCAAAATGCTGGAGAACAACCAGGCTGACCCAACGAAAGCACAGGGACCCAAAGTGGAGTGGTCTAATGTTCTTAATTAAATTAAATTAAGCTAGGCCACTGACCATTTGTTCTTGAGCATGCCAAAAAAGTTTTCCAGATTTTGCACGTGAATTCCTTTTACTGCTTTTTGGCTTCAGGTCCTAGTGAAAATACAGTGGGAATTTTGATGCTGGTAATCACGTACTGGGAGGAAGAAAAAGGGAACAACAATAACCCAGAACAAAACATTTCACAGATGGTCCATTAAGAGCTTCCCAAAAAGCTACTGCAACATGTTTCAGTTATGACTTCGCCTCAGGCATATAATTTTGTTGTCTTATTAGTACTATTAAAAAAAAATTCCAGAGCTACTAGAACAACATTCGGCTATGGGCTTGGAAATAAAATTAGGTAAACATGGTCAAGCCATTACAGATGCTACCTGTGCCACCAAGTTTTTGACGGGACAGTAAGACATCATTATGAAATAAACCCTGCAAGATCTAGGACTTCTTGTCTTTGAGAATTAGCTGCTGTGTATATTCCATGTTATTCACCTAATCCTGAAGTACAAACCTAAACCAAAACATTTCTTATAAGCTTCATGGAAGTTTCTACACTCACCAGAAACATCATAACTCATCACTAATAATTGATGCTGATGGATTTAAGGAAAGCCTTTAATCTTGCCCTTTTATTACAGAACTTAAGCCAGAATATGGGGCAAGACAAAAATATTTCAGAAAGTCAACTACTGATTTCTGGTTATGACTAAAGGATTAGGAAAATGTCCTCAAGTATCAAAATTGCTTTACATTAAACTACAAAAAACCTACCAAGCGAACAAATGTTGTGCCTTCTTGCAAGCAATGGGTGAAGATACAGGGGAGCAAGCGTTTGCTTGCAAGATTTAGTATAGATTTGGAGAAAATACATCCAAAATGTGCTAGGCTTCATGTGCATGTGGGAGAAGACCTCATCCACCCATATGCTGTGGCCATTTCCACAGGGTTTCCAGCATCTGAGCAGGCCTTCATCTCACCCTCTGGTTGGGTATTTAGTGCCCACTGGAGTTGTTTAAGTGCATTACATACAATGCAATGACTTCAAAACTTTCTTCACACACAGCAGTGTTGATTTCTTGTTATGACCCACATGGGAAATAACTTGCTGAACAGACATTTTCCTAGAAAAACACTTTTCCTGAGCTTTTCAAATACCTCAACATGTGGGACATTGTTCTTCCACATAAAAAACAATTTATGTATTTCAGATACTTCAGATAGGGAACCACAAACTAAAACTACTGGTAAATACCATCAAGGAGAAAAGCACAATAAAAATACATATATTAGAAAAAACATCACATTACTAATGCATTTTCATTTGCATGAATGAAATGTAAAAGCACACTCTGTTATTTTCAGTCACCTCTGCATCGAGGATTGCCCATGATGAAGAGCATTACTGTTTGTTAGAAGGGAAGAGAATCTGTTTGAGGCTTATGCTCTGTTAGGGCCAACTTAGGTACTGAAAACAGGACAGATACTGAAGAGAAGTGATTTCCAAAGCTCCTGGGAATGCTGTTTTAACAACAGGACTAACCACAGAGGAATAAAGAGATCCAGGGTGCTCTTCGATAGATAAACTGTGTGTAAGGAGAGCAATTTGCGACGTAGCGCTTTACACACACAGATCTGAAGAACAGGACGTTGGACCCAAGACACAAACACAGGTCAAGGCACCCAGGTGCAATATCACTGACATATGTCTTGTGCCCCAGAGCTGACACTTTAAATACTGTCCAGATCTTTCTGGATCTTGCACCTACTCATCTGTTTTCTCTTCAAGCTCTGGCCTTATAAACAGCCCAAGAAATGTATTTTCTCAAGTGTTTGATAAACAAACTCAGTTTCTTAAAGAGAAGCAGGTTTTCTTAAGGTTGGATATGGCTAGAAAAAAGGAACAACATGGAAAACACCTGGATGATGTGAGCCAGAATCACAGCCTACCAGTTGCTGTCTTAGAGGAAAGCATATTTCATAAAAAGCAGTTCTAGCAGATCTACTTAAAATGTCCCGTATTATTTCAGGACCTAGTCACCCTTACAGAATTACAGATACCACAGTTCAAACCTTTGTATTCTTCTTATACGTTAGTGTTTTTTTTCTTTCCTTTTTTTTACAATAGCAGGAATGCCTTAGCTTGCTTAAATTTGTCCACAAACTCTTTTACAATGAAGAACTACTTTTATTCAGAATAGTCTAATGTAGGGTCCAATGACTGGTAATACTTACAAATCTTCTTTTACCAGTTGTAGAGGCAGAGCACAAAAATAGATGTTCTAACTTCTGTGTACCCACAAGCAGCGTATGTCAGCATATTCTTGTAAGGTCAAGAACAGGGAATGTTTTAACACGCTCTCACCCAGCTCTAGCATGAGTTTTATATCTGATACTCCTTGAGTATTGCAAAGAGAAAGCATCATGCAACCAACACACTCTTCCCAATTCCCGGAGCAAAACCAGTTTTGCAACTACAGTAGGGACATAAATGCAAGTGCTTCATAAAAGTTTAGTCGAAAAGAGCAATGATATTTTGCCTCTTCCTACCACGAATTAAGTTGAAAATAGCAGAATCCTACTTGAATACACCTTTATTTTTTATGGATATTAAAACTTGCTGAAGTTGAAGATGGCATTCCAGGTACTTGATTAATTTTCAATTTACATTCCAACTGCTTGGCTTAATATCTTTGATAAAAACACAATATTGTCACAACAAAGCCAGCTTGCAGCATACAAACCAGGAAAACAGTATGTTAAAGATAAATTAGTCTGCACTTGTAGCAGAAGAGTTAATCTGAAAAGAAAACAAGACATGCATATCATCTTACTTCCTCTGGTTTGGACGCACCTTATCTCGGCCGGTTCTTTTACCCTGAAACCACAGGTGAGACATACTTCATCTATTCAGCCCAAGTTGACTTCTCCATGGAGTATTACAAAAGTTACAGTGTGTTACACTGGAAAATCTCTTGGAATTCAGTATGTGCTATTCGGAAAATGTATGTTAGGTTTTGCAGTAAAAATGCTTTCAATTTATTTTAAATTTTAATTTATTTTAATCTAATCGTAAAAATTGCTCTTTTAATTAGGTATGAAATAAACAAAGTCTTCTCCAAAACCTAAAGAGGAGTGTGAATCAAAGAAGAAGAAGAAGTGATCTGGGGAATAGTAATGCACTGTTACACTCAATTTTCAATCGCAGCAAATGTTCTCATTGAGTCTTCGGACTTTTAACTGTGAAGACAAACTGACAGGGCAAAACAATAAATCTGAACATTGGCTTTTCTGCCTTCTAGTCACTAACTATAGTTTGAAAACTTAAGAATTACAGAGCAAAAAGAGTGAGTCTGTCATTTTTCCCATTAACCAATAAAGAAAGAAAAATTGTGAAGAATTAAAAAAAACAAACTACACAATTCATATTCCTACCCTCAATCTCTTTCGGGCAATGATCTACCTGTCACTGTGTTAGTGCTTTAAAGCCTTGTATTGCTGCCTTTCATTAACTCTCTGCAGCTGCTGCTTGCAACATTCAGCTGAGCCCGGCTGTGTTCCCACCAGGAAAGGGAACACCGGGTTCCAACACTGCCCCGACTTGCTGCTGCCCACCCCGGCACCCTCCAAGCACAGCTTCAGACGGGAGAAACCCGTACCATTTCCCCTGAAAAAATATCTCGGCCAACAAAAGGCCTTGCGACGTGCAGTTTACTAGGGGATGTATTTCTCGGTTGTCACGGCAACTCGCTCTTAGCAAGTTCACCGATGCCCAGCAGGGAGATCTATTGGTAACAAATTTTCAATGGGAGAAAGCGATAAATGAAAAAATATTGAACAACAACGCTGAATTCCTATCACAAGTGCAGAGGTATATATACACATACGGCACACACAACTTCTGTTTGGAAACAGCACGCCGATTGCCACATTTCATCTCTTTCTCACTGGCTCCACTGACACCTACCGGGAAAAGAAATGGAGAGCTCTGCTCCCGGCGACGGAGCCTCCTCGAGACTCACAGCGCTGCTCCACACTAGACACCAGCATCCCCTCCCCTCCTCTAGAGCAGATTCCACCTAGCACCGACTGCTTTGCCCCTGCACTCGCCTTCAGCTGTAAATAGCAAATGAATGATGTGACAACGGAGACCAGCACCGGCTTCAGTCTCCATTGCAAAAAAAGTCACTGTTTTGTAGCGTGAGGGTGAGCGGGCTAAGGACTGACTAAGCAGGCTTGCTGCAGGCTTCATCATGGGTCTCAAAACTTTCTTGAGATCTGTGGAGCAGGAATGTTCTCTTTCCAGGATTCAGTCCCTCCGTGAATCCCTAACAAAATCTCTGCTTCTCACACTGCCACAAGTTTTCACCAGTTCTTTGCTAGACCCCGACACTCTCTACAACTGTCACCGGGCGATGGATCAAGCCGTCTCAAGCTAGCCTGCCTTGCTCCCACTGTTTCTGTTCCTCACACTTAAGGTAACCCAAAGCCACAGCAGAGCTGCAGGCAACACTCTGCATCACTTAAAGAAATGACAAAATAGGTGTTGAGAAGTGAGGAAAGGAACAGTCTGAATAGTAACACTCCAGTTTCACTGTTAGAGCCCAGGAGGCTTCGGCTGCAAGTGTGAAATTAATGCTCAGTTATGTCTGTCCCTAGATGGCCTCTACGCAAGAAGCATCAGTGCAGCTCAGACCTCAGACAAACCACAGAAGATGTCACTGACAGAGCCAGCACAATTCATACTACAGATGTAAAGAGGAGAAATGGAAATAATTTATCTGAGTCTCAAGGAAGGACAGAAAGCCCTACTCAGGTTTCCAGTCATGAAAGCTCAGTTGGAATTCTGATCAACAGGTTGAGCTATTAGCAGGCCTTTAATAAAGTAAATAAATCCAATAAATTTCAAGTCAAAATCTGGAGGAAAAAACCTCCCATTCACATAAATGTTCTCCATCACTGTGGCAGCTTGTTTCTTACATTACTGCATTTCCAATCCCATGCAATCACAGATGCTATGAAGAACTATCAATTTCCTAGTTTATACAACTTCATTATCAGAATGCTAAGAATTTGAAATGAGAAGAGTCCATTTCTAAGCCCCAACAAGACCTAATGCTTCACCAGACTGAGTTTTAAGCTTAATACTATAACCTAATGCAAGCTTATAATTCATTAGTGGAGAGTTTTGTAGTCATGGAAACAACCCAGAAAAGTGAAAGTTAGAGCCTCAGCTCCGGATGCTGTAGCAGCCCAGCAGCTCTAACCGGAGAGGGGATGGCGAGAGCGTTACTGCTCGGTCCAGCCCGAGCTCATGTTCTTGCTGTTGCAAGTCAATGGAGAGAAGGAACTTCCACGGCCATTTTACCTGTTTCCCTACAAAACATGTGCTGGCCAATTTGGGGAGATGCTTTCGCATTAAATTTCCTGTGAAACAGAACAAAAGACGCAGTCTCTGGCTCTTGTGCTTCTTTCCTTGGCTTAACAAATTCTTCCGAAGCAGGCGGCAACACATGGCTTTTTCCCACCTTACTGTCCGCTCATGCTGATCCTTATTTGTTCCCCTGAAGAGCAAATAACTAATGAACTAAATTACAGAAAGGTACTGAACTACTGAAGGTATACCACGTACTTCTGCACAGAGCAAGGAGCATGCCTGGGTTAGCCTGCGCACGCTGTCGGTGCCTACACGAGACACTGCAGTACAGCAAGACACACCAGTGCAGGGCGATGCAGGCAGCACGGACACTGCCAGGGGTTCGCGAGGTTTACACAGGTCGCTCCTCAGCCACGCATTCCTTCGGTCAACTGCATTCTAGCAAAACTTCTTTGCAGCAAGGAGAATACCGAAAATATGCAAATAAGCAGAAAGATGCATTCTTCTATTTTCACGATGGCAAAGTCACTTTGGTGAAATACGACATAATCAGTAAAAAATGCAATACAGACAAATGAAGTAAAATGCATTTTTACTTCAACAGGTAAAATAGTTATTAAAAAAATAGCTAGAAAAAAATTCTTATCATTCCCACTGCCAGAAAAAAGCATAAAGGCGAACAGGCTGTTTCATTAAAATATAAATGGGGACCATGATAAACCCTACCTGGGAGTCAAATGTGGACAGACTTACGTCTTTAGTTTACTTTTTCCCCTCATTTCCTCTCCTCCTCCTTTAAACTTGTGTCATATTTACACTTTCAGTTAGTAATAGTGAATTTATTTCAAGGATTTGCCTGAAAAAAAAATTGTGCCATATGTGAAAAGGACTAAAAATGCTTTTTTTTTGCAGAAAGCATGTCCAAGAGCACAGGAAACCCACTCCTGAAGCCCACCCACATGCTGTACTGCTTTACTCATCACATCCGAACGATGATATCAGAGCATCTGTGAATTAATTTGGGTTACAAGTAACAGAAGAGAAAGCAGCGTGACCCACAAATAATTCTGGGTGAATAGTAAAACTGAATTATTCTGTCTAATCCTAGTGTGAGTTGTGTGCTTGGAACCCATGCCTCTTTAACACCTCGCAGGTTCACAAAATTAATGAGATAATTTTACTTTGTGACTCAGAGATTTCCAGGGAGGTCCATTTCTCTCACCTAGCATATAAAGCCAAGCAAGATGGAGGCAGCAAGGCAGGCAATTACAGGAGTCCTGAGGTGCCCGAAGATGAGCTGAGCAATATAAAGGCAGGCAGAGGCAGTACTCGCTTTTACAGCTGCAAATCGTTAAATATTTTGATCAGAGGAAAAATTAGCATCAGTGCCCATTCAAAATCTTGAATAAAGGGCTATGTGAAAAACGTTATACTGAATTTTATCAAGACAACAATTCAATTTAACAGATTTGTGTGTTGTAGATCCACAGATACAACCGATGTGCCTGACTCGGCTCCTGCCCGGGCCCGGCGTGCCGCGTCGGGGCTGCTCCGCGTTCTGTGCTGACCCCTGCTGGCTGCTCCCGCCGGGCAGAAACGCTTTTCTCGAGCCCAACGTGACGTTAAACGGCTGCTAACTCAGGATAAAGGCAGCAAGAGCATCCTAAAGGACATTACAACAGTTTAATATGCCACACAGCATCTCCACAGAGCTGCTTATTTTTGGGGGGTTTATAATCACATTCCCTATTTTTTTTTTTTTTTTTATATTTTTGTGTTGCTGTATAGAAGTTATAACTGTACGAACTACTTGAATATATGAAGTCTAAAAAGTCCCCAGGCACATGATTAAGGTAACCATATCCCCTAGAAAATGTGGAGAATGAAGTCAAATGACTGTGGCAGGCAGTCGTTCGAAACGGGATGTATCTGTCATAAGGACAGGGGTTTCACGGAACATCACCCTGGACAACGGATGCCTGGCTGTGAGCAGTGAAATCTGGAGAGGGAAGAGTTTCCAGTTACCCACTGGGCACTGTCAACATGTTTAATCTGTTTAATAATCCTGTGGCCACCTGAGTCTACTTTGTTTTCTGCCTTTATTGCCAGACTCGCTATCCCCTGCAACAGAGCAGTGTCTAACTAGATGAAATGTAATTAAAGAGGCGGCCTAGGAATAATATTTAAGAATTCTTGCAGAAACATCCTGTGATAGTGGTAATAAAAAATCCAAACCACAAATACGATGCTAGAACAGCAAATCCCTAAAGTGTCAAAAAAAGAACTGCCTTTATCTACTTGCCTTCATTTTTAATTATGCCAATTACTGCTAACTTTCAATAATAAAAAAAACCTAGAGTGTAGAATTTGCTTTTAAGCATAAAACTCATTTCAATATGGCCAAAACACAGAATTCTGTTCTAAAACAACCTTCAAGGACTTCATTTTTACCCAACCTTAGCGCAAATCCCTATGATCAAACGCAACAGCAATGAAGAGCTGCAGACTGGGACTGATTTTAAAACCCTGGGATTCTGCATCCAGGTCTTAACATGCTGTGTAATTATTTAACACACACAAACACACACACACGCAAAGATGAAGGTGTTTTCCACATAGTGTTGTGAAAACAGTCTATTTAAACTTACTCTTTGCTGGGGGAACAAAGGCAGCATAAACGCGTGATCCTTCTTAGGAGCTGATAATTTCATAAACAAGTATTTATGCTGGTTGACCTTGCTCACTACATGCTCAAATTTGCTATGATAGTATAAGATAATTTTTGTACATTTTACTCGTTTCTAGCTCAGAAGAGTTACATTATGGTCAGGAACACAGCCTTCCTTCTTCATCTGCTCCTGCTGTTCCCTTTCGATTCCAATCCTGTACCCTTGGGAGCGCAGCCTCCCCAGCAGTCCCACCTAAACTGATTACTTACAAACTGATTTCCAAAGACACGCTAACGTCAGTGGTGATCAGCCTGCAGAATGCAGCACGCAGTGATGCTGCTGAGCTTAGCTGAGTGATGCTAAGTCACTGTCAGCTGCAAGCAGAATTGGATTTTGTAATAATTTAGAGGGAAAAGATAGACAAAAAATAAGGAAGCATTTTTTTCCATGACAAAATGGAATTCTGGAGTCTCCTCTTCACATCAGATCAGAGCGCCAACTTTCTTTGCTGGAATCCGTGTTTATAAATCGCAAGGACTAAGCATGAATTTTGCCTGTGAAGCACCAGCTGTAGGAAACCGTCCAGCTCTTTTTTTAGGCGCGCTCCTATGATACAAACACGAATTGACCAAGGATTTTGTCAGCTTCAAGGTCTGGATTTTACAACAAAGTGGCAACGCGATGTGAGACGTAACACTGTGTTCGTCCCAGATGCACTCTTTCAGGGTAGCTTTTACTCTGCTTTAAAATACATTTAAACAGAGAAGCTCGCAACTTCCCCTGCATTAAACAAGCTTCATCAATGAAAATAACATGTGATTTTACTTCCAAATAAGAAGAGGCGTAAAGGATTGAGGAAGGGTAATCCTCTTCTGTACAGGCTTTTTGGATATAAAGATACCAGATAAAGAATGAAGGTTAAGAAAAAATAAGTTACTGATTGCATGACAAATGATTACTGCATTAGGAAATATATGGCAATGACAAATAGACGTCTTCTTTGTTTTTTGTGGTTCAGTATTAAAACATTTTGTAAAATCATGCACTAATAATTTAAAGAGCTCTTCAAAAAAAATTTATTTTTAATTGAAGTATTTTAAGCTTTGAGCTATAACATGCTCTAGGTCAACTTAAATTGTAAAAATACTATTTGAAGATGATAACGGCTTCAATAACCTTAGACAGATTCTTAAAACACTTTACCACATAGGAGCTTCAAATTTTATTTTTACTTGTATCTTAACCAATGTATGAAACGGAAAGTGTGATGTGGGTCAGTAACCTTTGCCTTAAAAAAGCAAGATAATTTGTTAGAGATACATGCAAATAAAAAGTCCACACATACATGTTCTCAATGCTGATATGTATCTTTTTTGCCAGTAATTCAGTGATGTGGTGATCAGTGAAACAAGTGAAATGGGAAGTAAACAGGTGAAATGGTACTTTAGGTATCAGAGCATCTGTGCATATGGGTAATATCTCTTATGATATAGTATACTCCAATGAACATATAGCAACATAGGTAGTATATTATATCATAAAAAATGCATGCTATTTTATGTAAATGTATCTATTTAAGTATACAGTGAACATGACAATTATTTGATCTGTGGAAGTTATTCAAAGTTCCATGAGTGTCTTTCAAATTAAAGATGCACCATTTTTCATTTTCCATGAGAAGGTGGCATTCATTTAACTAATTCCTTCAAAACCAAAGGCACACTGCTTCTGCTGAGGTTTGATGACCTCATTTTTGAAAGTAAACTTCCAATCTATGGAATACTTTGTGACTGACAAATTATGGAAGATTCACACTTCAATTTTTTTTTTATCCATTAGAAAACCTTAAACTGGGGAAAAAACAAGTGCATCCTTAAAACATGGTGAGAATGACATTGTACTTCATAAGCTTCAAACATTGGTAAAGAGGGTTGTGTGAAAAGAAAGGTGTAGGAGAACACCAGGAAGAAAACTACCTTGAAGAAGTGGATATTTACATGACAGTCCTGGAAGAGACAGGAGAGACACTGCTTGGTTAGTAAAGGGCTTGCAAAGCAAAGGAACAACAAGTAGTAGCAAAAGTGAACAATTACAGACACAGCAGCGCAAATACAGAAATGGACACATCTGTCAGGCACAGAAAAACCATGAAAAAGAAATCGCGGTGTCAATCGCCCCGGCAGTAGGGAGCACAGCACAGTGAGCACAGGGCTTCCCGCAGCTGCCCTGCAGTGCCAACCTCAGCCCTGTACATACACACGCTTCATGCACGAAACATTCCTCCTGTTGGTAAACCACTGCAATGCATAAAGCGAAAGGTATGTACGGATGTGTGCAGTAGTCTTAACAAAAGGTATTTTTGATTTTTTTTTTTGCCTTGAGACACAGATTTAACCTTTATATAATGAAGAAATCCCTGCTATCAGTATGATTTTCAACATACATTCTTCGCCTTGCAGAAGGCACAAGCTGATACAAACTAACACCAGAGATGTCATCTGGTTAAAAAATTTCAAGTTCTCTAGTTTCAGATATGGTGAGTGGATGGGAAACCTCCAGATAACTGCATATGGGAATTCCCCATGCCAAACTACAGTATAGAACAGATGGAGTCATCTAACAGCATCTCTATAGTGCTGCAAACTATTCTCTAATGATTAAATACGCAGAATTTAAAAATAGGAATGAGTGCCATCAGCCAAAAAAAGTAGCTCTTCTTTTTATATCTCTATATACATAACGAGGGTGGATTGATGTGCCAGTGAGATTTTGGCTGGTCATGATTTCAGTGTAGCTTAGTGTCTGTTTCCTGAAAAGTAAATTTAATCTTTTCTTATGCAATTTGAAGTGTCAGCAATGTTATTTCTCTTTTCCGTGTCACCTTTGCTCAACTGCCTGAAGTTACAGTTATTGCTTCAAAATGGGAACGCATACTGGTTAGATGTAGATATGGTAGAGATCATATTTTTTATTTATTCTGCCTCCCTTCCCCTCAAAAAAAAGAGCAAAGTAACTGCACTATAACAGCTCTGGGGCAAAAACATCAGCATCCTTCAAAGACTTAAGAGAAATGCCAGCTTCACAGCCCTTATGAGACTTTATGCAGAGACCTGCAGAGCTTAACTCACAAATTAACAAAATCACAAGCTCCTCTACAGTTTTTTTTTTGACTGAAAATATCGTATTTAATTAGAAAACTCATTGGGTTCTTCAGAAGCTACTGAAACAGTCCCTGGAGTCTTCTGCTAAGGCCCTGGCTCTGCAACTGCAGCATATTTACCCAGCCTCCAGCTCAGAATTAAAACTGCTCTAGGATGTCCTTGCCATTGATTAAAGGAAAGAAGGAAAATGCCCTTTTGACCTAAAACTCTTGTGAACATCAGAAAAATGCCAGATTAATGCAGCAAGTATGAGCCTTCTCCTTTCTAATAAAGCAGCCAGAAACTGCTTTATAAAAATAAAACTAAAGGGCGTGTTAAAGATCTAAGAAATGTGGTACTTGCAGTGAAACTAACTGAAATGACGTACTGATGTTCAGAAAGGGAATGACAACTCAATGAAAGAGGTTTCTGTAGTGTTAGACTATAACAACATTGACACTCATCAGAAAGCTTTAATTGTGCCTTGAAGCCTTGCGGACGTTTCCAAACACCGTTTAACACCCGCTGTCCTGCCCCAGAGGCCTGATGGTGGAAACAAACGTTAGCTCTGTGTGCAGCGGATATACTTACAGACTGAGACAGGTTACTTGTTCATAAATTCTGTCTGCACAAGGATTAACACAGAAGTCTGCTCAAACTAAACGCTGTCCTGCATCCTGGAGGAGTTTAGCAGCACATCAGCAGCAGAAATATCTACAGCTTCTGCGTCACTGGAGAGCTTCTAGGTATTTATAACCAAGCCTGATGGCCAAACACCACATTGTCCCTGTTCTTATATTTAAAATGCTAAGGCATTTTGAAAGACATTTTCTTTAGCATCATAATAATAGTTATGTTTAGAAGCACTGAGATGTCACCAAAATGTCACCACTGACTGTACACTTCCAATTTCCAGATGCAATATCTACCCTGTTCTGAACTCCATTCCCTCTTTCCTTATGTTTCGATCTGTTTAGTCTGCAAAAGGAAACCACAGGTCTAGCTTCTGTACAGCCTTCACCTGTGACTCCACTGGCATGAAGCAGCTGATAAAGTAACTGAGGTGATGATAACCTGCGAACAGCCAAAGCAACAGCACGGGGTGCCCAGCCCATGAGAAACATGGCAAAGCCGGGTCACACCACTTCTTGACAGCAAAAGCAGCCCATGAGACAAGTGGACAGTAATAAATATGAGCAGCTCCTGGATGGTTTGTCTAGTGCCTGGATTAATCCCAGAAAGGGGAGACTGGAAATATGGCATACAACCAGTATGGCCACTTCCTCTGGGTACCCTGCCTGGCTTTCCTACTCCACACAGTTTTACGGATCTGGCCCACAATGTCCACTAGTAGATGAAAATGGTACCTGCTTTTCCTAGCAATGACTGGTAATTATTTTGCAGAAAAAGTACTTGCAGAATAACTTCATTTTATTGCGGAGTGATTTTGTTGTTGGTCACTTCATTAACTGGAATGGTACAAAACTACCTGCCGTGAAAAGCCACTCGCACCTGATGCCTCATCTGAACTCTCTAAAAGACGCCAGACGATGCTAGCGGTGATGGTGGCAGATGTGGATGAACATCCCCAAGGTCCTACGCCTCTCCAGGTCCGTGAGAACGGTCCCACATGCACCCCCATGGTGGGGACAGGAGTCTGAGCCTCTCTCAGAAACAAAGGGAACGATTTTGTTCTACTGACACCCACACAGAGAGCTATGCTAAAGGAAATAATTTGAACAAAAGAAACTGTCTGACATCTTGAGAGTATGTACCAGGAGGACCGTTACATATCTACCCCACAGACGCCTTAAAATGAAGATTATACGAGCAGTAACCTATTCCCTCGTAACAACTTGCTTGGATCACTTCAATTACCAAAGCTGACTGTGGTGACTCAGATTGCTCCCACCACAATATACCTTGTACTTGGTAAATATGTCCGCATGTAAGGATTATAGCTACTCTGTTCTTTTTTTAATTAAAAAAAAATCATTGATATGTATAACCGCATAACTGCTGCTTTGTTTTTAATAACATTTTCCGTAATGGTGATATGGAAAGAAAGGGACAGAGTAATTCACCAGCCTACTTCTAAACCAGTATTATTCTATTATTATTCTAAGGTGGTATTTAAGTATCAAGGAGTGCTTTATTAAGCAGCAAATGACAGGAAATAGGGCTTGACAAAACTGAAATAGCTTCCTACAATAGAACTTTTAGAATCCGCACATTTCTTTTGCCCAAATAAAAAAGCAGAACAATGCCCTAAATGGCAAAAACATATGACTGCTCATATCATAACCAGGCATGAAAAACATGATAAGGTTGCATTGTTGCACTATTCTGCTTTTTTCCTTTGAGCAGCAAAACACTGTAACAGGAAAAGAACTACATAACAAAGAGTAGATATTGCAGTTAAGAGACTTGATGGTTTGGGTCCATGGAGCCACCTGGGACTGTTGGGAGTTCCCATGGCAACCTCAGCACGGACAATTATGGAGCAGCCACAATTATTCTGAATATGCCTGTTGAGAACGGAGTTTCATTTTGAGATGGCCACAAATAATGCTATTTCAGAGAGAAAATTCACAACCAAAGGTTAAAAGCAAATGAAAAGCAGTGACAGATTTTATCCTGCCTCCACTTCCTACAGGAGTATATTTTTATCTCTAAATATTAATGATGATGTATCATCTATAAATCACTGAAGACAGATTGGATCATACTGCTAAATGAGCAGATAATTGATTCACAAGTTTTAGTGATAGGTGAGATCCAGCAAATATGTAGATTGATTAAAATCTGGTGTATAGGAAATATTGCACTGCACCTACGCGTAACATGCCTCAATTTCTCTATATTGAACAACTTCCTATAGACAATACATAGAGAGTACATAAAAAGGAAACTCCTTGCAATAAAATCCAAAAATACTTAGAGAGGTCACTGCATGATTCCATTAATGAAACCACATTCCTCCTTGACGCTTCTCTTTCTTTTCCAAATTTGGCCCCATTTGTTGGACAGGATCTAAAACTATGGGGCACAAGTCAGGTGTTCATTTCTCAGCTGGCTTAGGTCCGGCAGAATGGGCCACGAGGAAACTTTTTCTTGTGACAAATAGTTTTTACTATTCAATTACAAATGTAAGTGAAGAGAATGTTTGAATCTATTATTTATTTACTAATTTATAATATAGTACAGCTATTTTATGGTAGAATTATGTTGAATAAATGACATAAAGAATCTGTGCCAGAAGGTCCAGTAAGTAAAGCAACATACCAGTGAGATCTGTGTGACTAATGACCACATTTAAATAAGAAGTCTGGGTTATTAAAGTGGAGCTAGAAGGATGTGATAAGATTGTGTGAATAGTTTAAAATCAATGAAAGCGTGAGGCCAAATCTTAAATGTGTCTGTTGAACTATAGACACAGGCAGATATTTTAAAATTTCTCATTGGTTTAAATAGGAGGTAGCTCCTAAGTGCTCTCGGAGATTCTACAAAGCACATTTCTAAACTTCAGTCAAGGGACAAAGTCAGTTTTAAGAAGGTCTTTGACTTTTTTTTTTTAAGACCAGAAACTGATTTTGGAAATTTCACTTCTGCTGGTTCTCTGATCTTTTATAACCTGAAAATATTCTTATTCCTTCTTAGTATTATAAGCAATGAAATTCTCATCCTAAAGTTTCTCTGTTCTCGTAGCTGAGGTTTGCATATAGCTCTTTGTGGTGAAGACCACCATTATTCATTTTAATATTTGATATTAGTAATGCAATACTTTTGTAGAATTTTTTGCAATTTTGTACTCAAAATTAAATCAGCATAGCTTGGGTATCGACCACACTGTCATATATCAAAAAGTAGACCAAGCACCACAAATGGAGACTTGATTTGCAAGCACTCTGAAGTTACTCTTTTCTATAAACTGGTAAACGAGCAGATAGCCCAGCATGACCTCTCGCCCTGTCTATATTCTTAATCTTCCTGACAAATACACTTGCCTAGTAAAATGGCAGTCAAGATCTGCAGTCTTCTTCCTGTAACGTTTCAAAGCTGATTTCAGAAAAGTGGAAATGTCTATTTAGATGATGTCATTAAATCAGAAATAGCAGCATATTTCTCAGTGCTAGCTATTTGTTCCTTAGTGTAGGGTACCTAAAATAAAATGACTATATAAGCCAGGATATAAATGATAAGCAAAATAACGTAAAAGATGATCGGAGTGAGCATCACTTCTGTGCCATACTAAATAGCTAATAAGTTAAATACCACCATTCAGACATCTGTGCTGTTAATTTTTATAAGGCATCACAGTACTTCCCCTTGAAACCAAGCACAAACACTACTTGGAGGGTGCTGCTTCCCTCTTCCTTCTCACAGTGGTGAACTTTGAGAGCGAGTAAGAGGTTAAACCTAAATCCTTCTACCATATAATATCGTATTATACTAGCCTTGGTCAAAATTACCCATTTTGTTTGGCTACCAAGATCCCCATATATCATCACTAAGTTTTAAAACTGCTCATTATGCAACTCTGCAAATGATATTCCTGGAGACACTGTGTTCACTGAAAACCTATTCCCTTTCCTTGATTAATTCAGACCACTAAAATAGCATCAACCAGGCCAGCATCAGAATAGGGAAAGCCTCAAGTACATGGTGCTGAAGCAGAACTAATTAGACTTTGAGACAGACTAATTATTTCTGAGGCAGAGCTGACCCTATGTGAAGCTCCTGTTTCTGGGACCCAGTCCAACAGCTTTATGCACTGCAGCCTTTCAGGATTTCTACTCCACTTCATTGCAGGACACAGAAGAACCCTGCCTGTTCATTCTGCAACCAATCTATTTACAGCAAGCTTAAGAAAAAAACCTAAGAGATTGAAAACTCAATATGCAAACATACTGCAAATAATAACTGACATTTTTAAAAAGACAATTTTACTAACTTTTGTTCATGCTGTCTCTGTCCTGAGAAAAAACAGGTGGATTGGTATACCTGTATCACCAACATACATGTATCCACCCAATTTCAGACTCTGTATATTGCACAGAGACATGCTAGGGATGAAAGTAATTACTTTTGACACTATTCTTTCTAGGAAGGGTAAAAAGTAAAGATGATCTTGAATAGAAAATGACCTAGAGCAGCAAAATAAAATCACACTGGTCAGATCATGATTGTAAAGAAAGGAAAATGAAATTAAGATTCAAACACTTCTCAAATGTATAACAAAAATAATAGTTCATGCTGCAGACAAAAGTATGGTAGCTGATCCAAACGTGTTCAGAAAAAATTGATGCACCTTTTGTTTTTCTTTCTTGAAAGTTGAACATGTGCCGTTTTTCCTCACTTTCTTGGGTTAACCAATCTTTTATAATAACAATGTAGCATTCTGCCTGATAGTGAACATAAAAAATTGCCATTTCAGGTAGAAAGGAACAGGCGTAAGTGTTTGTTTATGCACAACAGGTACGTTAATTACTTTTTGGATTAACAGCTAGACTAAAGTTGTAAATGTTCAACCAGAAAAAAAGAAAACAGTACTGTAAGATTGGAACATTTCAAATTCAATATTGTGTATGCAGCTGGAAAGGGCAGTGAAGTGAGGTGAGCTGAACGAAGCAACACACCTCCCTTCCCGAGCCATGCCTCTCCCGCCGCTGGGCTGAACGACCAGCAAGAATCTTGTGTAACATTGGCTGCGGCTGTCAGAAGAGGAAGGGCTGCTGGCTAAGTCTGCTCATTAAGAAACAACTCCTTTGCATGGCACGATGAGACCGTGCTTGTGACTACCAACCACTGCAGTCTGCACCCCAGCAGGCAGGAAGACTCTGCGGAAAGTGTCACCTTTCTTCAGTGTTTCTTTTCTGTACATAACCAGCAATACCTCTTAGCCTTAAAAACTTCCATACCCACATTAGAGATATCAGAGTTTCAGATGACAACCTTCCACAAAGATTTTGAGGCTCCAAATAATCAGTAATTAACATTGCAAATATTTTCTTTAAAAAAAATAAAGCATTTAGTGTGAAATGTTCTAAGTATCAAAATACTGTTGTTTCTGAGAACTTCATTTGTCAAATTATATAGATATTAGTGATAATGGCTGGCAGATTTTGAAGCAAGTATTGAAAGACACTGAAATTATTAAATATACTTGACATCGAGTATTTTAAAATACTGATAAGTGTCATAGCAGAGAAGCTGAACTGTCAGAAAAATGATACCATTACTGAATTAAACCATTTGGTCCAATCTTCAAGAAACCCAAAGGCACATATTGCTGTCACAGGCAACAGAAATAGTAACACTCTAATACAGAACTTTTAACAGGCTTTTTTTTTTTTTGTAGTAAAGCAAAAAATGTATGCGATATGTAGTTGCACCAATCTATGTTTAATCCTCACCTCAAACTTCTGCCGGAGCTCTGCATTTCCATCTTCATCAGCATCTGGAATTGGAACATTATAATATTCACCTTCTTCTTGATTCAGCAGCTTGTACCTGTGGAACATTTGAGGAAAACAACGGTGACTTTACACTTTTATTCCTGTTAGATTTAGAACCTGATTTAGTTGTTTGTATCAATGTAACAGATATGTAAAGAACTGCTTTCAAAGATCTAAAGCAAACTCAGAAGCAGAATATATTTAACCTAAAATTAGATCTTTAACCCCAAACTACCTGCCAAGGCAGTTTAATGGACAAGGAAATTCTTCCCACCCATGCTATGATAAGATGGGAGATACCAACCGTGAAGAACCTCTGTCTCCGGTGCTTGTACAGCCCTGAACCTTTGAGGAGATGTACAGAGATGTGATGAGTTCTGCCCCTACCTTGGTAGGTAATAAGACGACATTTTATAAAATCAGTTCCCATGTACTTTGAATTTGCAGAGCTATATATAACGTGATACTCTTAGGAATGAATATCACATACTGGAGATAAAAATAAAATTCATATCACAAGACCATGTACACAGAATTGAGTTTGCAGCAGCTCCAGGCTCCAGCAGAAGTTTCATGAATAGCACAAAGGAAAAGCATTCCTTTTATTATGCTATGCATAGTCTGTGTTTCCTAGGTTTAGTTGCATGTTCAGTGAATTTCTAGCATGAGATACACTGAAAAGCTCAAATAAGGTAGATTATATTGAAGAAAAATACCGGTTTTAAACTTTTTGCGAAACATTCTCTCCTCCTCTCTTTGCAGAAACTTACCATCCACTGGCTGGCATTTTCATAAGCTCTGACACCCCAAATGAAAGAGATCCCATGAAATCATTTCTGGTTGTTCGATCCCAGTCCCAGACCTCTACGGATAATCGTCGGTCTTTGTCTGTAGGTTTTAATTTACTAAAAAGGAGAGAAATAGAGGAGTTTTCAATGCAACACTGAAATAAATGATTCAATACATGCACAGATACTCCATTAAAAGGCGTTCAGCTTACAATGTGAATGACTCATTCCAGTCTGGATTCAGAGTGGAGCGGATGGTTTTTGTTTTTTGTTTACTTTCATTCTTCGGATCTGGGATGAGCTTCAGCTTAACATAAGGATCTGAAAGTCCATTTGGATCCATGGGAATTAGGTTTTTTGCTTCTCTCACTGTCAATATAAAACATAGCTGATTTGTATAGGATTACAAGTCATCATTAAGAAAGCAACAATTTGTCAAACCAGAGTTATTGAAGCATGTTGAAAAATAAGTAAGACGTGAAGCCCACTTGTCAGCCTTGGCACGGAAGAAACTAGTTGTTGTAAAGTAAGATTGCACGTAGCAATATTTATAAGTACGGTAGAGACAAATGATGGGAGAGAAGAGCAATTCACAAATGATATGCAGCTCCAGGCAGCACTTTTCCTGCAACAGAATGATTAAATGTCAAAATCCATCACTATAAATTTTTAAGTGGGAAGCAATTCTTTGTGCTTTTATTTACTCATCAGTCTTAGGTTGTACCACTACAGGACTATCAGCCAAATACCATAAGGGCGATAGCCAGAGCACAACAGATTGTAGAAGATAGGTTATTTGATACAATCCATCACTGGAAGATATCTAACACAAATCTTCCCTCGGATTCATGGTTCATTAGTTGTCAGATGGAATCGCTGAAAGCATTATGTCAGGACAGCAACCACAGTAAAAGCGCAGAGAAGACAAGTTTAACTTCAGCTTCACAAAAACGGTAATGTAGCTTCTATTTTAGAATGTCAAAAGAAGACAGCAAGTGAGTTAATACATCTCATGTTGCTACCGATCCTCAGAGAGACAAGAACAGGCAGCAACGTGCACGGGGTGCCGTTCCCTGCAAGGCCACATCCCTGCGTGGAACGAGGCAGGCGGGCCATGGAGGGTTACGAAGGCTTTTATCAGGGGCTCGGCAGCTTTCGGGTTTCTGTCTGGCTGGAGGTCCTGTGGCAGCCAGGGGTTCATTAAGCAGTTCAGAAGCACTGCAGGGGAGTGGAGTGTTCCAACGGGTGAGCAAAGACAGCACTTCCCTCCCTCGTGTAGAGGAACAGCTTAACGCCCGTGTAACACTTCTACAATATGTGAGGTTTTAATCTGTGTTAACAGCATTCAGCCATCAGCGTCTGCTGAACCTCAGAAGAAGAGGTGACTTATCCTCATGCTGTGAAACCCCATCCCACCCAGACCAGTCGCGCTGCGATGAACTCCAGTGACTGAGTTGGGATGCAAAATTCGGAGCTCACAGCCGGGAATCTCAAAACCTACTGGGACAGTAATCCTCTGGGCTTGTTTTGGACAGAAAAGAGCTTTCATTCCAGAATTCCTTCGTGAGATTCATAGCTTCAGATTAGAATTGTTCCTGGAAGGAAAATTGCAAGAATCTTTGAGGGTGACATAGTTCTTAGGGTGTGAAGGAAGGCCAGCATTGAAGAGTGAGTCACTAGAGATATTATCCAGGATTGAGAGTGCCCTACTGCTTTCACAGTGTCAGCATCAGAAGGGATTTTTTAAATTTATCTACCTAACTGAAGAAATCTAAAAGAAAATTTAAGAAAGATCAACCCTTAGGTCACCCAATATTTCTTGATGGAAAACTTTTCCTACAAAAAATTGAAATTTAGTCAGTTAAGAACTCAATCAGAGCCAAAGCAAAAAAAAAAAAAAAAAGTTACCATGCCCTCAAGGTACTCTCCTCCTTTTCTCCTACATTTAAACGACATTTTCACATTACAAACAAAAATTATAGACCTTCCTACGATTTCAACCTGTTATTTTCCAGCATGGATGTTGACAGGCATGCAAGAAATACAAGTATTTTATAATGTGTGGTTTAGTCTCATTATTTACAGAATAAGAAGAGGACAGTTTTTGGGCACCAGTCTAACAACGTGCAAATCAGCTGAAGCACATCTTTTCAAAATGTCCTCTGTTCTCCCTTCAGAAATCAAGGCAGGCCTGCGGCGGATTGACAACCATGTGCTACTGCTTCCATAGGACAGAAAGGGACAGACAACAAACACAAGGCACAGGACAGATATTATTGCACTTTACTTGAGGCCAGTGAAATGACAGATTGTGTTGTTACAATACTCCCACTATAACATAGACCAAAGGTGATTTACAAAACCACGTAACGTTCTGCTCCGTTCCGACACCCCAGGTGTATGCACAAGTCGATGTAACTAGCTCTGGGCTGACATTTCCCTTTTACACAATGGAGAGAGTGGTTTAGTGCTTGTAATGGTTGTGTTCTTCTAAATAGCGTAACTGCTAAGTAGTGTTGTAGCGCAAATCTACTACTTAGCCGCTGTCATCTGATTCAAGCTACAGCTTGGGAATTTTTTGGGGGAAAAAAACAGCCACTGCCACAGAAAACACAGAAATTCAAACAGTTTGACCTGCTCTGTCTATTCAATGAGAGAGTGTTATGTGGGGTAGAACAAGTTGGATGGGAGAAATGCCAGATATAACTGGTACCTTATATCCAAAATAGCTGTAGAAATAAGGTTGCGTACAGGAATGCAAGCTACTTATTCAGAACACACTAGTTTATTTGTCAAGATAGTTCTCATGCAGAACAGATACCCTGATGTAAATTAATTATTGAAATTAGATTGTGGCTGGAAAGGAATCCCATTAACTTGAACCCAGCAGTTGACACTGATTAATTTAGGTTTCTTGAATTTGTGTTTTAAAAATGACAGACATAAAATGCTTATGGGCTAAAATTTTAAAATAAAATAATATATAAAATAAAAATTCACTAACAATGTCACTCAAATAATTGTACCAGGAAAAAAAACACAGTTTTAAAAGAACAGAACAGAAACAAGTCTTTCTTGCAGAGCATTCCATCTGTAGTTTTCCAGAGTCCTCGTACAACTGACAGGGCTTTGCAGTTGGGGAAATGATAGCTTTCAGTCCAGAGAAACTGTCTCCACTCTCATTTACTCTGAGTTTGCCCTTTGCGTGTCTCCACACCCAGTGGTCAGCTGGAAAACCAGTTCTGTTTTCAACCCAGGAAAAAACTCCCCACCCAACATTAAAATTTAGCGGACTGAAAGTGATCTTCAAATACCTCTGAGGAATGACATCAAGATTAAATAACTTCAGTTACAGATTTACAATCCCAAAGGGAGTAAGAACCATAGAGTGAGTGAAGGATGAAGTGACAGCCTTCGATGAAAATTGCTCTCTCTCTCTCATACAGTATTTGGTTTTATTTTGTATTTTCTTTTTTTGTCTTCTTGTGCATGGCACCTGTGACTGCACTGCCAGGTTTGGCATGTGAACTATTACTTCAAAATCCACTTCTTGATTTCTATTTCTATACTGCAGTTTGGCATAAGTGAGGAGCAGAATTCTCTACTTGTTATATCGCTTCCCAGAAATATACCCCAGTAAATTTTTCATTAAAATTCCTTGAACAAAATTGCTTAATTTTAACTTAGCGTCCTCAGACTGATACTTGATGTTGAAATTTTACCTGGAGATGCTCAGTGTGAAACCAAGCAGAATTTTGAGAAACTGGCTGGGTGGATGCAGAGCCATTCTCTGAGGCTTTGCTCTGGGGAGCTCCCTGGAGAAAGCCATCACCAATTAGCCTCGATACATGATGCTGAGCCCAGAAAACAACACTGACAGTGGGAGGACATGGCAGCCTGTGTAAGACTACTACTTTCTTTTGCAGCAAACAAAGAAAAAGAAAAAAGCTCTCTAAATACAGGAATAAGAGAAGCTCAGAGATGAATTGGAAAGGAAAGATGCAACATCTACTAAATACAGGCTGCCAAAGAAGTCATTATCTCACTCCTTGTTTTAAGATATCTGGCCCATTTGTACTTTTGTCGGCATAATTAGTACCCTTAGACATCTTTTTTCAACTGACTTCGCACTACTTTTCTTGAGGAAACAGCATGATGATACTTGTGCTAAACAGTGCTTATAAAGAACTAGCATCTAAGTGCTCCACCTCTTTAAGGACACCCTATTTTTAACAGGATAGGTCAGGTTTCTATAAGAGGATTGACAAGAAGAAGAGATTTGCCATCTCCACCAAAGGCACTTTTTGTGTGTGGCTGAAACCGAAAAAGATAAATGAAAAATAACTCCAAGAAAATACAACTTACTGCGGCTGAATTCTGCTATAGCAACACTGTGATAGAGATGTTACTCTAATGTATAGATGCGTGAAGTGAGAGACAGTTCAGCATCACTTGGAGCGTAACTTGGACAGAAACGTGGAATACCACTTACCAGCCTTATGTTGAAACTCTTATACATGATAATGACCTCTGTACTGAGCAAAGTAGCTGGTAGAAGTTAAATTTCCTACCATTTTGTCCAGATTAGACTCTTGACGGGGACTGAGAAAGCACACAGATGAAAAGAGAGAGAAGAGAAGCATATATTGAACTTTCTAACAAATCCAACCTTGCCCAGGTTTTCCTTCTAAAAAACAGCAATAGTTGACAACTTGCCATAAGGAAAAAAGGACCATTTTCCTCCTCATTGTTAATGAAGAAGAGATCATAAATGTTTAGTCAGTAGAAAAAGGGGTCTATTTGGTGACTGCCCTATGGGTGTTCTATTATGGGCTACTTATAACCCAGCAGCACTCACCCAGAAGCCATGCCTAAAACTGGGATGCTCACTTTGCCAGGAATAGCGTAAAGACATAAGCAAATATAGAGCTGGTTCTTAGGTATTCATACTTTAAATAAATACCTAAATAAGACAGAGTGGGCTGGTAGAGAACAACTGACATTTTAAGTAAAGAGAAGAAGTCCAAGCAGAATGTTGAGGAATTCAGAGCGCAGATGACAAAACCAGAACTTTTTCCATGAGACTGTATAGGTCAGAAGTTGCAAGCTATATGCAGTTATGGATTTATGACTTCTTGTGATACCAGCAAACAAATTTAGTCACGGGAATGAGTAAATAAATGTTTCCGTGCCTATAACAAAGCTGAATTATTAGCAGCATGAGTTTACTCAGTTCCTTTTCAAGTGAGTCACAGCTACCTTTTTCCTGAATTCCCAAATGTTGATAATAAAACAATTTACTAATCACAGCAACCATTTCTTGCCAATCTTTTACTCCCTACAGGCAGCTTAGATAAGCAGAAGTCTCTCAACTACATGTGAATAGCTGCTTTTAGAAGAGGCTTCAAGTCTCAAACGGTCACGTCTCGTGAGCTATCCAGCAAAATGAAAATCAAGTGAGACCTTTGTTAGCTCCGCTACATCATAAAGGTTCTGTCTTCTCACAATAAAGCATTAGTAAATTATTTCATAATTCCCGCTACTTGCTGAAGAAGATTCTGGTACAGATTCCAGTGATCTGACCAGTTTACAGATGACTTAGGGGAGTGACAGCACCCCCCTTAAACACAGTTTAAAAGATTTACCCATTACTGAAAACAGTCTTTCTTCCAAATTGTGTTCTTGTACCCTCAATATGCAAAATCCAAAGCTGCTCAGATTTCATTAAAGATTTATCATAAGATTTTATTAAAACTATCACTGAATTCTTGCTTTCTGAAGCAGGTTGTGACCCACATGTACAACTGGCTCCAAAACAAATCCTGCTTTTCAGACAATTTCCAATTTCTGCACAGTTTTCAGCCACTAAAAGGGCTTTCTGAGACAAGACTTTTTTCTATTCCATACCTGCTCCTGTGCCCAGCTGAAATTTCTTTTAACTTCCCTCCTGAGATCAGTGCCTACCCATTACACACCGTTTCCTGAATCCCGAAAGATGGCAACACCATGAATGTCCACTATTGGAACACCCGCACTTCACAGGTGATTTACACACAAGAAACAGATGATTAATTTCATTCCTAGAACAAGATGAAAAATGATCCAACGTTGCATGATACTTCATTCCTCTGTATTTATTAGGATATTCTCTACTAGTACAAAAATGTACCATCATCTCTAACGCTACTTAATATATGCTTGAGCCTCCAATAGGTTCTCTAGTTTTAGCTGGAAATTTCATAGGAGAAACTGCATTTTACTCGTAAACTAAGATTACCTTCAAAAAATTATCATAATAAAAAAATGTGTACTACTGGATAGGACAGTTACTTAATAAAACATAAGTCTTAACACAAGATGCACCAAATCGTCTGAAAAGGGATTCAGACTATTAAATCTCTAATTCTTATCTGTTCATATTCTTACACAAATATAGAGCTATTTAGATACATTTTTATATGTATGCAGATGGCCACTTCTGAAAAACTAATGTTTCATTTAAATCCTATGTACTGTCTGTTTCCTCACAGTAAAGTAACTTTAATGAATGAAATGGGGAGCATTCCGTTGCTGCTGGGGCTGGGATTTGTTAAAGGCAGAGCTCTTTCTGTAACGAACGCAGCAACCCTGCAGATTCTGGGAATGACAGAAGAGAGAGATATTAGTGAGATAAAATGTGCGATTCACGTTCTTTGAGATATTAAAAACGCCTCCCACATGCAAGTAATTATTTGGGATCACTTTATGGGTATTTGATACTAAAAGCTGGTCAGATAGAGAGAATATTCATACTTGCTCCACTTTAAAATCTGTTGCAGAATATAATTAAATTAATGCTAATGAAAAAAGATACTAATACTGACTTAGACAATCATAAATAAAATTATTAGAGTGTGTGTGTGGTCGGGTCTAAGGAAAAAATTTTCATGAGAATCTAGAAATGTGCCAAAATTCTCCAGTTTGTCTCTCAAGATTGTTTGGGCAGAGGCTCTTAACTCGGCCCTCCACAGCAAGTGGTGTGACAAGACATTAATATGCAGTGCCATAGGGTGGCTCAGCATTCATACGTTCATAAATAATTTGAAAAATGTACAGTGGGGAGTCCAGAATTCCTAGGGAGATGATTGTTGGAGAGCCTGTTATGTGCTCCCAACCTCTGCACAGATTACCGCCGGGTTTCCTCCTCCTTCAAACAGCTGAAGCATCACTGAAGAATAAAATGAGATTTTCTGTATTCTTTCAGAGAAGAAAAATACTCTTAAAACCCTTGAAAACTCTGGGCTGTGTATATGTACATTTTAATAACGTTTATGTAACAGCAGGGTGCATTAGCTGTCAGTGAGTTGCCAACACCCTGCCTCTAAACTGGTGGGGCCTGGGTCGGGAGGGCAGCTCTGTCGGCAGCCGCTGCCAATCCAACTCCCCGCAACTCATAGGTCACAGTTTAGGATCCCAATAATGTGGCAGCTTTTTATATGTCAGCGCACCAGATGGGGTTATTTTCTCACAAAGGTTATTGTTCACTCACTATAAAAATAATTCAAAAATAAAAATTCGAAACTGTGATTCTACCACCTACAAACTCACTCAGCAGAGCCCCAAATTATAAGATGGGTCAAGAAGTAAAGTAAGAGTGACAAAACTTTTAACGCTCATCAGAAGGAAGAAAATTCAGTGCAAAAATCATAGATTAAGAATAGCAAAAACTGCTTTAGTGTGCCTAAAAGCAGAATCTCCAAGTCAATCCAACCTAGGAAAAGGTCACAAATTCAATGATTTCAGAAAAAAAGCAGTTCAAGACAGTTCCTATAACAAGAAAACTACAAAGTTTATTTACTGCAAGGGCAATAAATTATTAATATGCAATGCAACTCTGAAGATGGGAGCTATAAAACAAACCATTGATATTTAAGAATTGCAACACAAATGAGCACTGAATGTGGCATATTGACTAGCGCTGGGAAGATGGTAAGGTTTTGGCAAAGAATACCAATACAAAATTCCTACTTCTTTGCGAAAAAGCGTTGCAGCCTCCAACATTCACACACAAAAGACTGTATGTCTACCTTTAAGCACCCAGATTGAAGATCTGACCCAGTAAATTGGAATTAAGTGTGTTTACATACAGGACTGCATCATTCCCACCATTAGTCCAACTCAAAACCTGCCACAGTACTTACATATTTTAGATAATCTGACTGAACCACTGGCCAACTCCATCTGGCAGTACTCTGCCTTGCCTCTTTCCTAGTATTCACTGGGAAAAAAAACCCAGTATGATTTACAGTGTTTTATTGGGAAAACACTTAGTAAGACACCATGTACTGTGGCCTTTTTTGGAAAGAAAAGCTACCACAAAACCCTCAAACCAATTATGCAGAAGTAAAGACAAATTGCAACAACTGTACTCAACGGTGTCCCCCAAACGACTGTAGCTTGCAGTGGTCATTAAGCGTGCTGCGTCCTCCATCGGCTTTCCTGCCTGGAGCTGGGATGGCCGAGTTGCCCATCAAAGGTCTTTGCAAGATGCCAACCAGAGTGGCACGTCTGCATTTAGCAGCACAAATGCTTTGCATGCAATGAAGGCTGGCTATGAAAGAACCAGCAGGAGCTAATTAACAACCAAAACAGGATGCAGAGCAGAGATATTAAGGAATTCAGCTGAAGGAATTCAACGCCTATGGAGCAATTCCTTTGAAAAAGCTTCAGGCAAAGGCTCAAAGCAAACAGCCAGTCATTGATTATTCTTCCTGCTGTTCCTAAACCTCCTGGACATTTAATTCACCTCCTTTCCTGAATCTAAAGGCAGTGGTATTGTGCTTGGCAGCTCTGGGAACTGTATAGCCTAACACAGGTTTTGTCAACAAATATTTAAGAAGTCATGCCATACTGGGAGCAAAGAAGTTCAAAATGTTTGTACAGCAGTATGTCCATGAACTAAGGGAAAATTGTTAATTTCTCTTTTCAGTTAAACATGCACAAAAGGTATCTGAAACTTTACCTGGTCTGGGCTTAACCTGTAAGTATTTTTGATTAAAAAAAACCCAAAACATCCAAGCTTACTTTCAGGTCAACTGTCATTTTTATTTAAACAAATTTTCTGAAAGCTCGGAAATGCTGACAAGCCTCAACCGACACGATTTAACAGCACTGCAATTGTTATATACATAACAAGGTTATAGTAAACATTGTTCTTGTTGTCCAGAAACCTACTTAATTGTGGGATGCAAATGTTTTCTTTATAAAAACACAGAAGTAACAGCATTTGCCAAGTACACTCACACCAAAAAGAGCTGAAGAAAACCTACAAAATATCTGTAACAATTTTACCATATTCATATTTTAGACAAGACCTTTTCACATAAAACTGTGAACTAAAAGTATACCTATTTATGTAATTGTTTTATAGTGCTTTGGGACCATGAAGACTTGTGACAAGCGTTTTTGTCCCTAAAAGGATTATAAACCTGCTGAATCATCAGAAAACATGTATATGTTACTTGTCAAATTATGTGCGTTGTGCCAGAAAGTTTCAGCCACATTTAAGAACCTTACTGCAGAGTGTCCTAGATTAACGAAAATACTAAATTTTGTCACTTGGATGACTTTCAAATGAGCTCTCTCTCATGGTACAATTACTTTTAGAATCTGCATCACCATCTTCGAAATGCCTCACTAAGTGAAACCACCTTTCTGTTAATGACAGTACCTTGGACAAATTTACCCCTCCTACGTCGACAGGAAGCTATTTGAAAAGTTAAGCTACAATTAGGTACCACTTGGGATCCGTTCTGATCCTTTCTAACTAAACTTTATCATACCTCTCCTTTTCAACGCATTTTACAAGGTTTGACAGGAGAATATGGAGGTATTCGGATTTAGAGAGAACAAAGCCATGAATGAATACAGCCACAGGAGGGACGTTTGCTGGTTCGGTAAGCTGTGACAATTCTGTGCGATGCTCTGATTTCCCTTCTGCTGACTACAAGGGGTATGGTCTCTACTGAGCTTCACGCCTCAAAAAAGTGCAGAGGGAGAAGGAACATTCTTATGGCGTATAATAGGCTCTAACCTTTCAACAGAGCAGAGCTGAGGCAATGCACAGCACTTAACAGCCATAGGTTGCCAACAGCTACAGCAGGAAACAAAGGCAGAAGATAGGGTGGCCGAAGAAACCTCCCTCCTTTGTCCTGCTATAACTCTGCCCTCAATGTAATTCCGTTTGCAACACCAAACAGGCAGCGGTAACAGCATTGTACCCTGTTCTTGTTTCACGGTGTGGACACTGAATTCAGTTTCTTGCAGTACCAGTTTTAAAGGTGTATCCGTGTACATCTAATGCGATATATTAAGATTTGTTGCCTTTTAGTTGTCTTCACTGAAGAAGCAGGGTTGGTCACCTGTGATGGCACACTAACCAATGCACTCTCTTGAGGCAAAAACTTTTGATAATTGGTGTTCTACGACTGCTTCTCCATTTCCTACATTATATCATACCTATTTTGGTTCTAGTTACTACAGCACATATTTGAAATTTTCTTAAAGTTTTGAGCCATAAAAAATTGGGACTTTCTTTTAGAATTTAATTTATTTTACAGACTTGTCCCTACCTACAGAAAAAATGAATACCATTTTCTGTTATTCCTTCCCTTATTTCACTTCTGTCCATCCTAATTCCTGCCCTGTGCTCTCCCTTTGAGTAAATACACTGCAATCTGATTAACAAAGAACATTTTTTGTATATGTGTCCAACAGAAAGGACAAATCAGCAACAAAGTTCACTACCAACTTTACACTTCAGATATCAGATACACGATCAGTTGACCCCAGCTAAAATAGGAAGCACATACAGAGCAAATGTAACACACTGTAAATACAAATCCTTCTGCAGATCCCGAGCAACAAACTCCACTCTCTACACAGCACAAGGAAGTTCTGTTGCAGTTAAACAACCTACTACATTTCTATTTAGGGGGATAAAACAGTCCTTCAACTTGTAGAATACATTTTCTAGAATTTTTTCTGCAACTTCAGATGGGGAATGGGTCGGTGGGGGTGCATGGGTGTGTGTCCACAACCAAAGCTTGCTCTGAAATCCCGCGAAAATCACTTCCAAAGAAATGAACTGCCGCCCTCTCTTTCCTTCCTTTCTCTCCCTCCTCCCCATCATAATAACCTTAACCTTACAGAATGTGATGATTTATTTCTTTACTTTATAACTCACTGGGAGTAATATGTGGGATTGAATCCAAGTTGCCTTTGTTTATTAAATGCTCTGAAATGCAGGAAACAACTGATGAAATTTCAGAGTAACTCTTGTGTTCTTAAGATGATGGCTAGCTTCCCGAACAGCTAGCTATCCTACTGGGCTGCCTCCTACGTGAAAAATTGACATTACGGTGGTTTTCTAATTAATATTCCTGAGGTTTTAAAGCTATTGCAATAGCTTTCATTTCTCTATTTATTTTTATGAAGACCAGTCCGTAGTGTTTCTTGATTCACGGACACGTTGAATGAAATGCTCAGGAAATACCCTGTCACTGGCTTTAGTACACCAGGATTTAACCAAAGTACTTAAGCTCCCAGTGTATATTACATATTTATAAAACCTGCAAAATTCCAAAATGAGTTGTTTACCTGTTACTTCCAGTTTGTCACCAGTGACTTCAGCTTTCAGATAAATCCTTCCTCTTTTCTCTGTGTGATCCATGCCACAGAGGCTTGGGACGTTTATTACGCATTGCTTATGAACATTCATATCACAGGCTGTGGATACAAAAATGGTTCAGACAGCTATAAGAAGCTAATAATACGATTACACTGCAAGCATGGAGCAAAATGAAAGTTAAGATTACAATGCTAAACTCTTGGTAAGACTTTCAGTTTACAGCTGTGTGTTTTTCAACTGCATGACATGGCTAGTTTCCATCTTACAATACACTTTGTAGACAACGAATGAAACAGAGAACCAAATGATCTACTTCAGAAACCTAAAGATATCATTGATGAAGTACAAGGCAAAAAAAAAAAAAAAAGAAAGAAAGAAAATGGAAAAAAGACTTGCTGGGAATATGACTAAGAA
>Ga0065711_1027527_pt1 | contig 48412 bp, 23 predicted proteins | sample Hoacrofraction12_FD_59098 | JGI IMG/M metagenome (GOLD analysis project Ga0065711, IMG submission 59098) | Hoatzin crop microbial communities from Cojedes, Venezuela - Epithelial fraction 12 v2 (version 2) | ecosystem: Host-associated > Birds > Digestive system > Esophagus > Crop | place... | reverse complement strand
TTCAAAAAAAAAAAAAAAAAAAAATCAGAGGAAAAATAATGTTCCAAAGGGAGTTAAAATGTCAAACATGCACTTGATCTTTTCCTCACCCTTTTAGATTCAGAAAAGCATTGAAATGAGTGACATAAAAATGTAAAAATTGAGGGGGTGGTGTATAGAAGTTAAACAAGCTAGAGTACTACATTTTTGTCACCTCAGTCACACCATGAAGGACAGTTGAAAAAGGTTATACCTCATCAGAGCAGAGAATAGTCTTCTCCAACTAAAAGTTCTACTATGAATAAACAAGAGACTTCGATAATGAAGTATTTTTTTTTTTTAATTTATTCCACTACATTAAGCGATAACTATATGCAAGATTTTCCCACCATCCAGTGAATGATAAGAAGGGAAAATAAAGGGTACTTAATATTGAACTTCAGAGGTTGCCACTCTATGTGGACTGGGGTTCTAACCAGGTTCGTATGGTCAATATACATACATCTTAAACATGTTCAAACTGAGAGGCAGAAATCATAGCTAGCATAATACTTTTTTTAGAATGCCAATGATTTTTGTCAACTTCTCAGTTTTCACCTTGTTTTGTTCATCTTTATTTTCCACCTCTTTGACCTTCTTTGATTCTTTTGCTTTCTAACTTCTTTCTCAAATTTCATTGTTTGCTCCCTGCAGTGAATAAGACATTCTTCTCACTCAGCACCTAGTCTCACAGCCTCCTGCCAACACTAACTCCCTCCTCAAGCCGCCTATATGGAAAAAATGGTGTCTCTCTTGCTCTAATGGTCTTCAGTATCATTAGCCAGGCATCATTCATTACTCAAATCCAACCTTATTTTCTGCTTCAGTGGTGGTAGTTCTCAATTAATTTAGCAGATTTTAGACAAAATAGATGATATTTTAATGTGTCTTTTTTTTTTTTTTCCCCTGCCAGCGTAAACCAGCATCTGTCTGAATAGTAATCATGGAGAAAAATATAATTTTAGAGTAAAATCAAAATCTTTGATGTAAGAAAGAAAATTACACAAGCCAAAACAAATTCAAATTACTACATTCCCTTGTCAAAAATGTTATGGAGTTTCACGTGGATTGCTTTATTTTTAAAGACAGAAGGAATGATAAATAGCCTTGAAGTCACACTTAACAGAGTGTAACATTAATGCAAGTGTGAGACCATCAGATTGAATGTCATGTTTAGTTGAAAGAATCGGCAGATTCAACATCCTTTCTGTCATGATGGCTGGCAGACACACCCAAGGAAAATGTACAAACAGGGCACGCAACCAGGGACACTTCCCCAGTATGTCTTTCCATCTTTCAGCAGTCTGCGTTTCCTGAGCTGGATGTGGCTCTCTTGTGTTTTTAGAGTCTTAAATGATTTTCCTTCCATGACTTCGTCTCATTTGTTTTTTGACTGCATGTATTTTTTTAGCATCTCCGGTGTCCTGAGTCAGAGTTGCAATACTTTGTAATTGGCTGTCACTGCAGCTTATCTGTGCAATGTGTGGAGTAGTCCGTTCTGTTGGTTTTGAATCTGCTTTCTGATAGTTTCATTTTGTACGCTTCTTTCTCAAATCAAAAGAAAAAATTGTTTCTAATCATTCTATGTTGTTTATGATTTTATAGAGTTATATCATGCCATTTATTTTCCAGGCTGAAGATGCTTGAAAATTTCTCTACAGAAACCTCTTCTTATCTTTCATTCATCTCCATTTCAAAGATACCCTCTGTATCTTTTCTAGCTCTCTTATTTCATTTTTGATGGTGCAAGAACAGCGTACTACTTAGTCCGAGATGGACAGAAAAAAATTCATGGTATTATGACCATAATAATAGTTTCTAATCCACTCCTAATAAACGCTAACTTTTGCTTTGTTAAATATTACCCAGCACCAAACTGATGATTTCATAGAACAGAAATATATAAACACCAGACATCTTCTCTGAGTGCACAGCCCGACACACGAAGAGTTTTCTCCACAGATTTCATTTCCATCTGTGGACACTGAATATCACCTGCCATTTTACTGTCTAGTCTCTCAGTATCATGAATACATCACAAATTCCACACAGTCTTTTGTTGCATTTATTATCATTGGCACAGTTGGTCACTTCTTCCCTTTTTTTCTAGATCATTTACAAATATGACAAACATCATAAGCCCTGACAATGAACCCTGTCAGTCTCCAATGGCAGCCCATCGCCCTTGAAAGAATTTGTTTCCTGCCTTTTGTTGCCTTTCAACCAGTTATTCAATAATAACACTTCTCGGCTCAGGTTAGTGTCTTTAAGACCTTTCAGTGGGTGACCTTGTGAAAGGCCTTCTGAAAATTCAGGTAGAGTACATCAAGTGGTTTTGCTTTATTCGAATGCTAGGCACAACCTCCCATCAAAAAAGTGCTTCTAACTATTCATTAATACAAGATACCATGTATTAAATTCATATATGCAATATAGAGGGTGAGAACAGATACTCTGAACTACCTACCTGGTGGATGGTGGTGACTTGGCTATGGAACAGGACAAACATTGGAACGGATATCAGTATGCATATATGATATATGTGTGTTATTTGCAGTGTTTTTTTTCTCACTTTAACAGCTGAATTGCAAAGACCTTCCAGATGTAGTCGATATATATGGACACACAACGTAAGAATTCCTAACCGGGTCTCTGGTGAAATAAATGCAGCAAGCAATGAAAGTTCTAATATTCCCACCTGGCCACCTTGAAACTCTCTGCTCGGAGTAATACAAAACACATATAATGGTATTTGGGATCAAGCATAAGATACAGATTCAGTAGAGAAATGTAATACACAATCAATTCTGAATTAAAAAATAATAAGGTATGTACAAACATATTTTAATTCTGATTTTAACTTTGGACCACAAAACCAAATGTATGCTGAAATATTTTACTTGAGTGAGCCTTAAATTTAAAAAAACCCACTTGATGTGTCATTTAGCACAAATGGAAAGAGTACAGACAATACAGAGAGTGATGCAAAAATTAGGAGATGATAGAACAAATTTTTAATAGATAAACTTAATTCTGTACTTTCTTTGTAAATATTAAAGTGAAGCCTTTTACTTAATGCAAATATGTTGTATGCACACACACATACAGAATACAACAGCAAATAATTCAAAATATCCTCATATTTTTATTTGGGAAAATGTTTTCTGTTTTCAATTATCTTAGATACTTTGGGATCAGTCTAATAACATTAATAGAATCATAGAATCATAAAATGTTTTGGGTTGGAAGGGACCTTAAAGATCACCTAGTTCCAACCCCCCTGCCATGGGCAAGGACACCTTCCACTAGAAAAGGTTGCCCAAAGCCCCATACAAACTGGCCTTGAACACTTCCAAGGAGCAGGCAGCCACCACTTCCCTGGGCAAGCTGTTCCAGTGCCTCAACACCCTCATAGTAAAGAATTTATTTCTTAAATCTGATCTAAATCTATCCTCTTTTAGTTTAAAACCATTACCTCTTGTCCTATCACTCCATGCCCTGGTAAAATATCCCTCTCCAGCTTTCTTGTAGGTGACATTCACGTACAGAAAGGCTGCTATAAGGTCTCACCGGAGCCATCTCTGGGCAGAATAACTTCATAACTTCAACTCTTTCAGCCTTTCCTCATGGGAGAGTTGTTCCAGCCCTCAGAACATCTTTGTGGACCTCTTCTGGACTTGCTCCAGCAGGTCCATACCCTTCGTATGAAGGCTCCAGAGCTGGATGCAGGACTCCAGATGGGGTCTCAGAAGAGTGGGGTACAGGGGCAGAATCACCTCCCTTGAGCTGCTGGCTGCGTTTCTTTTGATGCAGCCCAGGATACGGTTGGTTTTCTGGGCTGCAAGCACACACTGCAGGGTCATGTTAAGCTTCTCATCATCCAACACCCCCAAGTCCTTCTCAGGGCTGCTCTCAATCCTTTCTCCACCCTGCCTATATTTGTGCTTGGGATTGTCCCGACCCATGTGCGGGACCTTGTTCTTGGCCTTGTTGAACTTCATGAGGTTTGCAGGGACCCACATCTCAAGCCTGTCCACTTGCCAAGGGTGCAGTCAATCCCACTGTCCACATCGCTGACAAAGATGTTAAACACTGCCAGTCCAAACAAACCCCTGAGGAATGCCACTAGTCACTTGTCTCCACTTTGATATGGAGCTGTTGACCACTACTCTTTGACTGAGAGTATTCAACCAAATTCTTATTCACGGAGTGGTTCATCTGTCAAATCCACGTCTCTCCAACTTAGAGACAAGAATGTCATGCAGCACAGTATCAAATGCTTTGCTCAAGTCCAGGAAAATGACATCTATTGCTCTTCCATTATCCACCAATGCAGTAATCACATTATTGAAGGCCACCAATTTTGTCAGGCACGATTTGCCCTTAGTGAAGCCATGTTGGCTGTCACTAGTCACCTCCTTATCTTCCATGTGCCCTAGCATAACTTCCAGGAAGATATGCTCCATGATCTTGCTGGGCACAGAAGTGAGACTAACTGGCCTGTAGTTCCCTGGGCCTTCCTTTTTTCTGTTTCTAAAAAGAGGGCTATGTTTCCCCTTTTCTAACCAGTGGGAACTTCACCGGACTGCCATGACTTCTCACATAAGATGGACAGTGGCTTAGCAACTTCACCCACCAGTTGCCTTGGGACTCGTGGATTCATTTCATTGGGTCCCATGGACTTGTGCACCTTCAGGTTCCTTAGATGGTCTTGAACCTGATCTTGTCCTACAGTGGGTGGTTCTTCATTCTCCCAGTCCCTGCCTTTGCCTTCTGTGATTTGGGTGGTGTGGCTGCAGCACTTTCCAATGAAGGCTAAGCTAAAAAAGTCACTGAGTACCTCAGTCTTCTCCATATCCCATGTAATCAGGTCTCCCATTTCTTAGATTCTAATTATAAATAAGAAAAAGTCAACAGAAAAATATCAATACCCTTGCTTTTTATGAAAAGAATCAACAACACAGAAATAAAATATAGAGACACATCAAGACATAACCTAAAATAGTCTAATTACTAAAAACATCAGTTACTCTGGGGCAAATATACCAATATAAATATATACAATGTACTAGCCATTGTCAGGCAAATTGAACGTCATCTGTTCTATCATCTGCCTCATTAGATAAAACCCAAATATAGAGGACAGTTTCACGGTATATCGTCCTCCAAGCATTATTTAGGTAAATTCTCTTATGAAAAAAAAAATCAAACAAAATTTACCTGATATAGGGGCTATCTGTCAAGACAGCTCTGTCACCAGTACCTTCAGAGACCTCATCTAGGCTCTTTTAGCAAAAAATCTCAGGTGATTTCACCTATTTTTATAAAACTTAAATGAAGAATGAGTCTGAGCTGGTTTCTAAGGAAACCAAGATAGTAACCATGGAGGTCTTTATAAATCAAAATCTGCACCTGGAAGGAAAATTAGTGTTTGGAGTATACACTGGGTGAAATGGTGAGTGTATGTATTCCTTCATAGCATGTTGATAGTTAAAGGTTTGCTTTTATCTGTTAGAGGTGACCAAGGCTGGGGTAGAGACATGCAACATGAAATACTTTGTTTGGCATGAAAAATACTTTCTGTGGACACTTCATTTTCTTCTCGGGATCTGCTTATTCTCTCTCATACAGTAAACTAGTTTTCAAAACATCTCTTCAGACACCTCCCAACCACTTTCTCCATCACCATATCCACAAGATGTGAGCTGCTGCAGACACACCTGAGTTTACAGTCATGCTCAGAAAAAAGAAGCAAGGAACCAAGTTTCAGAAAGCAAATACGTGAAGCCAAGTATCAGTTCCATACTGATGGAGTAGAAGTTCTCTAGGGACAGAAAGATCATTTGTCCAAGCCTACTGTCTGATAGGTCGCAATGGAAGTTCAAAATTGCAGACCATTGGCTTCCACTTCATTAAGATTGTGCTTACAAGGAGATTACCTATATACAGCTAGCAGTGGTCAACAGTATGAAAAGCTGTGCGTAGCCCAAGAAAATTGAATGTTGATGGCATCTATAAAAAACCAAACATCCTAACAGCATTGCCTTCATATATTGTGCTCAGGGTCAGACTGAAAATAAGACAGGAAGTGAGAAAAACAGTGGGTATGAGTAAGCTCCTCATTATGTGGGATTTTCCCCCAGTAATTATATGTTGTTCAGTTAAAGGCTTTAGCTGTGTTATATCTTAGCTCTCTCTGACAAGACACAAGAATCTTTGTTTAACGATAAGTAAGTAAACTGAATTTGTAGTGTTTACATATTTAACCATTAAACTAAGACAAACTTTTTTAATAAGAATACAGTGTTCATTATAAAACTTGAGAACCTTAATCTGGAAAACATACATTTTGCCATATCCTTTGTAAATCTTTTCAACCATTATAATTAAAGTGTTCTAAAATTTAATCTAAATACCTGTTTTCAGTTGTGAAACCTGTGTTCACCCAATTTAATTAGGTGGAGAAAAATGAATATTTACTGCTCAGTTCTTACAGCTCTATCAACGAAAATTACACGTTTGTGTTATCCTGCTTTACACTAACTATCTCATGACACAACAGCACATTTCTGAGTCCAGTGCTTCCTTCCTGTCTCAGGAATCACAAAGCCATTTGCCTTTTCTTCCTGCACCTACTGTGCACTCAGGAAAAAATCATATTAATTGATCTTAAATAACAAAATCAAGGTGTACATACATGAGTTAGCTTCTCCACTTTACAGGTAGAGTTTATATTTCTTTCAACAGAACAATGAAACACACATCTGAGCTTCTCATAAGAAATCTATTGCATGTTGCAGTTTTTTACAACTTACTACTTCTACCTCGCAGCAGGACCCTCTGCTTTTTGATAGCAAAAACGAATATTTTATAATGCATTTACCTATGAAGTGGTATGAATATGATTGTAAAAAGCCGTGATTGCATAAGAAGTCATCTGTCTCAGGAGAGCGTGACAGGGTCAGAGCAAGCTGGTTATTTATGTTAGTTTCTGTATTACATAAGGAACAAATTATTTTGGAAATAATTAAAGTTTCTTGTGGAAGATCTGTGAAATGTAGCGATTTCTTACCTCTGACTCTGTAGGAAATCCTAAAGAAATCGTAGTTTAAACTGTTGCAGAGATGTAGATGAAATAAACTCTGCAACAGAAACGAAAGAAATCGCCAGGCTGTTCTTTCTTCTCACCAAGTCTCGTTCACAGAGCCTGTCAGCAGCAGAAGATTCTTTTCTATTAAGAGTAACTGAAACTAAATGACAGCTTAATTGTTCATTTAATGTTGCTATTAAACACAATAACCAAGCTGCCATAGCATCCATTTTTTGTCACCAAATTAGGGTCACTATTTTGCAAAGAGGAAACAGTAAAAGGTAGATATGTGACATAAGTTTTGGCTCAATTTGAAGGTCGAATATCTCAGTAAAAAGCTTTCAACTGACTTGAATGTGCATGAGATCAAGTCCTACCTACTTCTATTTGATTAACATGAAGGAATTACCTTGCCCTACCAAAATCTGCATTAGACCCATCCAAAAATAATTCTGTGGTTTTTTCATTACATATATATATATTTTAAAAAATGATATTTCCATCCCTTTTTATTACTATATCCATTCATTTAGATTTAAAATAATAAAGAAGTCTTTTCAGAGGATCCAGATGATCTATTATTATATTTATAATATAAAAATTCAGAAGAACATTAAAGAAATAATTCCAAAAAATATTCAACATGTATATTTCAACTCCCTTGTCTTTCACCTCTGAATGTCATATCATCCTTCCTTCTCTGTACTCTGTTTCATGAGGCTTTATCCTTGACCTAAGTACTTTCAGCCTTTTCAGAATCCAAACATAAACTTACTTTAAAGTGACCTTGATAATTTCATGCTGATAAAGTTTATTGTTACAAGCCATAAGATTTTTTTTTTTTCTTTTGGAGAGAATGGAAGATGAAGAAAAGGAATAAAATTTGGAGACTTTATTTTTTCTTTGACACCACCTACTTTTAACTTTAGCTGTAGAAAAAGGATTAAGAGTTTACAATTTAGAAATAAATGGGATCTCAGAATATCCACATTCAAAATTGCTCCAGTTCTGTCAGTTTGAAAGATGTTTTAAGACACATTGAAAGGAAGCAAGATAGTCAAAGACGGAGCACTTTGACAAACAACTAATTTTGTATTAGTTATTATGGAAGTATTCAGAATAGTGAGAAGAGAAAGAGCAGGTTAATGTGCCAAACGAGCATTTAATACTGTAGTCAATGTGATACTTATCCTTCCCTTTCTTTCATTCACCTTTTCTAAAACAATTAATTCCCTTGTGAAACAGAGGAAGAGAAGTAATTTCAAAATCCTATTAAAAAAACAGATTAATATATATTTTGTGTGCTTTAAACGGTAACATGACCTTGCAGACTGTACATTGTATGATCTTTTCGTTCACTCATCCAGCAATCATTTTGCATTTCATCTCTTCTGAGAAGGAAATAGGAAAATGGTTATCACTTTTTTTTTTTTGAGAAAAGCTAAAGAACCCTAGGTGAATTGCACATTTATACTGTATGATTATCAATCCCATCATTTTCTGAAGATTGACTCTTCTGCAGCCCTCCTGTTCTTTTCTCTTTTCAGAAGTGCAGACACATTGTGTCATGATTACTATCACATTTCAAGTATTTCACTAAATCTCATTATTATAGTTCTTGTCTTCAAATATCAGGAAATGGAAAGTGAGGGTAAAAACAAGTATCATTCTCTAGTACCAGTATTCAGAAACACAAACAAGAGCTACTTGAAATGTATTTTATTTCTAGCAACACATTTCAAAAAAACTAAAACCAATACCCTCTCTGCCTACAGATAATAGTAAGAGTTTCATCATAAAACTTCCCTGTAAAAACTATTTAATTTTCCACTACAGGGAGGGAGGATTTGATCTCTTATTAAACATTTTATGGAAAAGTCTAAAAGTGCTTTCAATTATTTATCTGAATTGAAATCTAGGCCTTGGAAACTGCTGGCATTACACACACACACATAATATTATCAGCCCACTGAGTGCTATTAAGTCATAAAATGCTGCTGTAGCAACATCTCTGTTACAGCTGCTGGTGCTCATGCAACTTTTACTACAGTTATAAAGCCATTTATTACATTTTCTTTATGATGCTAATGCATTGCGGTCTGTTATTTTATTGTTCCCACTGTGATAAAGACTGAAATGTATGATATTGTGTGAAAAAATACAAACCTAATAACCTACCCTGCTGCATTAAAATACTCTTAGATAAGCTTAAGAGGCTCATAAAAACATTAACAGGGGATACCAAAAGGGAAATATTTGGTGGGACATTTTCTTTAATTTCTTTTATTGTTCCCCACAGAAAGTTTTTTAATTGTGCTTTGTCAAAATATACAAAGGATAATATGAATGTGACTTCTTTTCTTAATTATAATGTCCTCATTGTGGAAGAATATGATTTGCAGTATGCGATGAGGAAAGATGACTAAAGTCTAAATAATCATTGAAAAGGAGAAAAGTCATTAGAAATAATCATTCCCTCATACCCAGAGGTACATAGCAGTAGATAATTACAATTTGTTCAAATTGTCTAAATTTACCTTCCCCTTTAACATAATTTTGTTTTAAGAAAATGTAGTTTCTTTTGAGTGACAATCAATTCACTTAATTAACTACTGCCTGGTGCTAAGACTCATTTAGAGACTCACCCAACAACAGTACTATAATTCAAATAAAAATTCAGTACTGTTTAACTAAGGTGGAATCTCTAGGTTATGACTTGGATACTCTTCTGGATGTGCTTTATGGCTAGTTTTCTCCACAGAAATAAGCGTGGAAGAGGAAGAATGACTTGAATATTTTAACAGTTATAAGACTGCATAAGGAAGACAATACCTTTTAAGAGGTCTCTGAAAGTAAAGATTCCTGTATCTACAAAGTCTAATTTCTTTTTCCTTAAAACAACCACATATGACACCAAAACAATGAAACAACACTTATCCTAGAAATAACACTGTTTCTTCTTAAAGTATACATGTAAAAAAAAACCAAAAGAAGATTGTGACATGGATTTTATAGTCCACATTTCTGGAAAATTTTCACATAATATAAACTTCTAAATAATATTTGTAGTTTTGAAATAAACATTATTTTCACAATGTTTGGAAAATAGAGTGGGCTTTCTTTTTTCCTGTTGCATTTTCCAATCTGTTTATAAACTTATTATTTTAAACCACTCTGTATCCAACCAGTATGTTGGTACTACTTAGTATTTTCAGAAGCTGTGCAGTGCATTCCTCTGTCAAAAGTTTGTGGGAGTTTACAAAGGACAGGTCAGAAATCATCATAAAGCTGATGGAGACAGTAAAGAGACCGAGCCATCTCATAGCACATTTTGAGAGAACAGACTCCTGGAAAACACCGAGTCCCATCCCCACAGAGCTTCACCAGCTGGTTCACGGGCTCCAGTTCAGCTCCACTAGGGCAAATAACAGCTAGGTAACTTTTCCAGCTTCTCAAGACATTTTAGAAAATATCACTGTAGAACTGGCCAAAGACCGATCATTTCATTGTCGCAGACCTTTGAAACTCAGATTTTGTGGCCTCATAGAATAAAATCCAAACTGTCAGGTAGGTCTCATGTGTTGCAAAAAATACTTTTGCTGACCAAAAAAAAAAAATCATTTTAAATATTGCAGCTCTCCCTCTCTCTTACTGCTGTTTACTGCCAGCCTGCCTTTTGCCTTTTTCATTCCCCACTTCTGACACGTGAATGCTTTCTCTGAGTGGCCCTATGTGACCAAACAGCTCTGCACCTCAGAAATATTCCTAGACTATTGCCGCAACCAATATTCTCACAAAATCCTTTTGCTCTGAAGAAAAGACATTGGTCTGGGTCATTTTGAATTAGGATAGAACAGGATATAAAGCAATATTCCAATAAAATCTGCAATACAGAATTCAAACTTACAATGACTAAATCAAAATGTCTGAGTAACAGCTTCCCAGATCTCTTCAGAATAAAGAATGTACTATAAAAATGCACTTAGTTTGTAAATAGGTACATTTTATCAGAAATATTTAACGCATAAATTGAAACAATCTGAAGAAACTTAAAGAACAAAAAACATTTCTTCCCAGTCTTCTTTAGAGAATATAATTTATTGTGTAAAGTTATCTGTGGGTGTGATTATATTGCCAAATTTGACAAAGATCTTGCCATTAGCTAGATCCCTAACCAGACTTCAGTCTTTCATAAAAATATCTCTCCCCAATGAAATACACGAGGCACAAATAGAGATAAAGTTTGAGCCCAGTTTTCACTTTCATTTAGAGCGGTAGCTTTGCTTCACAGAGAGCTGCAGGCTGCATTTTTCCACAGTTGATAGTATTCAGTCTTCTCACATATATTCTGGTGTGCTTGTAACACACAGGTGCTTTTATTTTTCACCAAGCAGAAAAATCAAAGAACTTCTCATATTACTGCAGCACAGTGAAACACAGATCACGCACCTGAAGTTTTCACAGGACAATGCAACATCAGCTCATCACAATGAGCTAAGATGATGCATGCTTTGAGCTGGAAATGACAATCAGCTGGATTAATTTTATACTCCCAAAATTTTGCATATGACACTGGAGTCAAGTTGTATTGCCTCAGTCCAAATGCAAACAAACGTCTTCTCAGACAAAAAAAGTCATTAGTGTACATGTCTAGCTAAGAGGCCTCAATCTTTTGTTAATCGACTACTTATTCTCCTCACTCTGTTTGCTTAAATTGGACAGCAGTAGCCAAACAACAAAGGTTTTAAAATGTAGCCCTGAAAAGATGAGATTTTGTACTCCCATTCTTGGCTGTGTCAGCTGACACAGAAAAGGTAATGGCATTCCACATAGCTTTGGGACTTACCACCAACCACTTACTGGCCAACACACCCTTCTTTTGTTTCTATGAATATCTAGCTGAAAGTCATCTTTTTCAACAGGTGCACTCAAAGATACTCTACATTGTTACAACTTCATTATTTTACAGTGAATCCTAGCATTAAAAGTCCAGGCATAGACTATGATGCCTCACACAATAAAATAAGGCAACAGGAAATCTTTTAGAACTTGTGAAAAAAATTGAGTGTTGGTGCAAAAGCAAACACATGAAAGATTAAATATTAATTGGTGTTGCTTAGAAGATGCACAGCATGAAATAAAGTGCTCTGTAGCCGGGAATCTAGTATATATATTCATTTCAAATTATTATTTTTTAAGAAAAATTGTAATAACATTTACACTTAATAACATAGCTCTGTGTTTCATAACTCTACTCTTAGCTCTTAAAGTCAGAGATATTTAGTTATTTGTGGCTACTTTCCTTAGAGGAATGCAATTTGTGATCCACTATTAGACTCCGTTTTCAGGTTAACGGTACAACAAAACTGCCAAGGGATCTTGGACCCAGAAGCAAGAATCCTGCACACCTAAGACATCTTTCTCAACATAACGAACTAGAATAAAATAAAAATGGCAATGTAATTCATAAAGATGTTGCTTTGAATATGTATCCTGGCAGGTTTTATCATGCTACTGAAGTGGGACTAGCTCGTCATCAAGTAACTATAGAAACATCAAAAGACTGTGTGTTGCTTCTGGCAACATTATTAAAGCAATATTCTGCAAATGCAGGTGGTCGTTCTTAGGAACCAAAACAATAAGAAGAAAGAGCCAAATACATGATCACAATCTGATAAAGAAAATATTTCTATGCTAGGCAAAATAGCAGAAAGACATTTGCTATGTTGTGAAGTACTTAGGCTGTTCAGTTGTTAATATATTACCTGAAAGGAGGACTGTTAAAAAGTAATAAATTAACAAGACTCAGCCTAGGGTGTAGTCCTGACTATAAAGGAGTATTAGAGAATGTTGTGGGAAATAAATAATTCAGTCACCAAAAAGACATTAGTGGGAAGATCCAGTAGCAGAAATAAAAGATAGAGAATAAACAAAAAGTGACCTGTCAGTAATAATATATCTGAAAATGAAAAAATGGAAACTTCCTACCGTAATATGGAAGTTGTGTAGAGCTGAAGCTATTGAGATGGTCAGCTAAATTACAGAAAGACGGATAATCAGCAATATTTGGAAATGAACTTTGGATACTTTTCCACTCCTTTCTTAAAGAAGACTTAGAATATGGCAACTAATGTTTTTAAAATACTAAAGTAAAAGTAGAACTTCTATAGTGCTTCAGGAAGTGAACAGGAAAGAAGGAATTCTCATTAGAGTGAACACAGGTAAGGACACAGTGGAAGCTAAAAGCTTAAAAGCCAGAAATTTGTACTTGGTCTGAAAGAACTTTCAGAGACTCATCAGTGAGTTTTTTTAATAGAAAGATGTTTTTTCAGTACTAGAAGTTATGAGAAGAATGGTTAAGAGTTGTCAGAGAGTGGGAAATGGTGAAGAATTATTTTATAGTGATAAAGATCTATTGAAGAAAGTAAAAAACCTTTCACTTACATTGAGCAGATTATATGAATCTATATATTAGTGTGTTATTAGTGAGTTTTAAGAGTTCCTGAAATGATGAAGATTTTTGGAATATTTGTGGTATTTATATGTAATAGCTAAGATATACGTTTGCTTTGAGTATAAAGGTAAAACGCCAGATAAAGGAAGATGAAAGTGTAGAAATTCCCAAGTTGATTCCTTGTCACCCTGGTTCTTTGTTGCCTCTCTTTTTCAGGTGTGAACAGTGTTGAGGCATTGAAAGGAAAGCTACCTAATGACTGTTAATGGGAAGCTTATATGACACTTTTCACTTAGACAGTCAGAAATTATAACGTCATAATGAAATTTATATTAATTCAATGGTCAAATTTTTATACATTTTTGAAAGAGAAAGGAGTAACTTTCAAGTTGAATCATGCACATATCTTATGATGCTCAAAGGAACTTTACAAATGTTACACCAGTAGAAGCACAAAAAGGAGTACTAGAATATCAGTTTGGGAACTCAAAGATTTTAAGCATTCTCGAGAAGCAAAAGGTTCGTAATGAGGGAGGTAAAGACTCCAGAAAGAATGCTTTAGGAGTTATCGAGTCTGTTGAAAGCAAAGTTGAACTAGCAAAATAAAATTCAGTCAAGTGATGCATGTTTGAATCCGTAGGTTCCCACTATCCCATCCAATCCTGGTATTTACGGTAAGATACAGAGACAGCAGGCTAGGAACAGGTGTCATATAAAGAATTGGCCTGATAACTACCAAGGATACTGTGGAATAAAAGTATGTAACTGTAGAAAAATATGAGATGGAAGATCTTGGATACGGTTCCAAAAGTAAATGAGGAATATAGTCCTACTGAGAACAAGTCACTAGACAGACAGCAAGAAGATGTACATGGACATAAAGTTATGCAAAAAAGAAATACATGGGGTTTTGGAAAAAATCACAAAGAGATAGTGGCTAATTATAAGTAGACTGTTGTAGGAGGACTGAGAAGAGAAACTAAGGTTTATAGCTGTGCAGAAAAAGGATATTCTCCCAGAATGTGCTATAACAAAGATAGATGGTAGCAAAGTTGCCAGTCCAGAGTGCAGGATATGTGGCCAAGCCCCAGGGACAATTAGTCTTATTGCAATTGGATTTACTGAATTGGCCAGATGTGAGTATAAACCAGTGCATTTCAAAACCAGCTATAATGTGTCCTGGTTGCTCTGCAAGAAGTGTAGAGTATAAGAGAAATCAGACAAAACTCCAATGAATGATAATGTAAAAATACTCAATGATCTTTCAGGCATCATTGTCACTGAAAAACACACTGAAATGTGCAATAATGTGATTATGAAAGAAAGAAAATTGATGTCCCAGCCACTTCATAAGAATGTAGAAAATGTCGGAAATAAAAGTTTGACACTATTACTAGTTTAGCTCGACCTATAGAGCTTCTGGGGAATTGAAAGTTAACCAAAGTTCAGTTATTTTTAATGAATTGAGAGCTAGTTAAGCAATATTACAAGATGACCGAACAAATTTGCACTGAGTTCTGCAGGAAGCAAGATCAAAGGACACCAAGAAAATAGTGAAAAAAATTATAACTCTCTCAGGCCACCTCAGACATGTAGTTGATGTTAGAACCCCAATAAGCAGTGTATTCTGCTTCCCAAACTCCCTCATTTACACAGCAATTTTACTATGGGAACAATTTTAAAAGTTTAAACATAGTTGTCCTAGAAAAATTTAAATTATATTGACCAGGAGACTGTTCTGTCATGGGAGAGGGGTCAGTGTCTATCAACTCTACTGGTTGTAGCTAGAACGAAGTCAAAGTAACAGTTTTTATCAGAAATATCTTTGATGCTATTTTTAATTTGACCAACATTTGATGTCCACTTTTCCACTGGCACACTACTGATTTTTCATATACAGTGTATGAAAGATCTGTCCCAGTTTTCATATAGAAAAATCTTAACCATTGCTCTTTGTTTAGGATTACATAAAATATATTTTTTTGCAAAGTGGTGTCGAACTTCTGACTGCCACTTTTTGTCATGTTTGGAAACTATCAAACAATACTTCCTATCCTGCAGATCCTAAACAACTTCAGTATTATTTCCTCCTGACAGAGGTTTCTGTTAGCTGCCAGCCACACAATTTGTAATTCCTGGTCTTGCTGCTGGGAGCTACTCCCTTTTGTGATTGCTAAAGGTAAACAGAAGCAGGTATCAGGACAGTTTTTCCATTTCTCGTATTACTTGGGAGACAAATCCAACCTCATTTTGATATATATGTGTCCTATAGAAGAAGTGGGAACAAACCCCAGAATTTTCTCTGCAGATGTGAAAGCCATTAAAGCCCCATATATCTAGGACCATAAGATATACCTCATACTGATTAAATCATATGAATTTCTAGGAAGACTATACAAGTTTTGAAATGTTATCAATGAATAACTTGAAGAAGTGAAAACATGTTCCCATGTTAAAAAATAAAAATTAAATTGACTATAATCTCTAGAGAGTAATACAGAAAAATATCACCCTGGATTTTACAAAGTCCCAGAACTTAACAGAAGCCATCACATAACACAGCTACTGACAAAGAAACATGCTACACAGCCTAAACTGTCATTTTATTAAAATAAAAGTCATCTAATCCAAGAATTGGGACTTTTGGAAACACTCGAACAGTGACATTCACAAACTGGTTCCTGTGACACTAAAACATAGAGAAGGTGGAGAGACAAACAGATGCTTACATCCAGTTGGACGGAAATGTCCAGAACAATCCGAAACCTGAGATGTTAAAGAAGGATTGCAACCATCCTAACTAATGAAGCATCCTTGCCCAACCTAAGCATTCTCGCATCTGTGCAGAAACCTAAGAGATACCCTGATCTCTTTTTGATCAGTGAGAGAGTCAGGATCCAGTCTCTTTCCTTCCAAAGGCTTGATCATCCCTAAACTCAACATCCCACAGCAGCTGAGGTGCAGTCCTGTTGAGTCTTTTTTGTTGAGGCTGTTTCTGTTTGTGAATAGTAGTCACTGGAGAAAGGACTTGAATTTAGGATAACCAGTTCAGTACCTTGACTAATAACTAATTAGTCTGCATTGTAGCATTAGCTCATTTTTCTATTGTAACAGTCCCTCATTGCCCAGCAAACTTTTATGCGTTTTATACAATATAAAGCAACCTCAATAAAAAAGTTGAAAGAGAGTTATATGGCAGGATATTCACTTGTCTGTTTCTAGGGTGTTCTCAAAGGTGGCATGCCGAAGCCAAAGCTTTCGCTTCGAAGCAGGGGTTTGAGTCTGGCTCTCCTGTGGTCCAGAGAAGTCATCTAATTGTGGCCTCTGGAGAGAAGCGTTCTCTGTCCTCACCCAATTCTTCCTTTTCCCTCACAGCATTTTTCAGCTCTTTTTCTGTTTCTTAGTCATTGCCTTCTAAGGCATGAAATCACAAGTACACACACAGTACACTCTGATCACATCTCCTGGCTCATGTAGTCCAATATAGATAAAATGAGAAAATTACTTATTTTTATACCCCTCACAGACTAAGGATACAGTAAAAGCCAAGTAATTAAACATTTAGGCAGCTCTGTACATGTCCTGGCAGAAAATTAAGTGTTACGGGACTTTAGGCACCACAAAGGAAATGCAGCAGCTGAACGTGGTTTTTTTGAATGCCAGTGAGGCTTAATTTGTGTTTAGTAGCCTAATTGCCACTTTAAGAATCTAAGCCTCTGTAGTGAACCTTCCCCAAATATCATGTTGTTCACAGCAAAATCAACAGCCCTGTGGTACGTCCCATTTTACTTTCCTTGACTCTCTGAAATGCTTTAATATATGGGGCTTTAATGGGTTTTCCTGCTGGTCTAACTAGTTGGATCTGGTATCAGAGCAGTAATAGTTTGGTATAGCAGATACCACAGTCGGCTCCATCGGCTTTTTCTAACACCTAATCTCTCATCCACCAGCCTTTAACATCATTGTGTTTTATGCTATTATTATCATATGCTATGTATCATATTCAGCAGTGAGCTTATTATTTAATCTGGAAGTCAGCACATTTCTAAACACTAGTGGTACAATTTATTTCTCATGCAAAATCTTCAACTTGTAACTACCTGCGCCATATAGAAAAGCAGTGCTCACAAATTGAGAGGAGAGACAGGAGCAAGCTACATATTGTTAACAATACTCTACACTCTTAATACTCAATTGCGTACTTTAAAAAAAAAAAAAAAGAAAGAGCATTTTCAGTTTCCTGTACAGGAGAGCATCGCCAAGGCTTAAATCCCCTATAAGAAACTAATTTCACAAGCAGATGGTTGTATACAACTTTGATGGCCCTTCAGTTTCTTTATTGCAAATAAAATACTTGCTAGGTTTAGTAAAACAAAAGCAGAGCACAGCTGTCTTATTTGTGTATATTTTGACTAAGCACACATAATCAGTCTATAAATGATGCGACACATTTAAAGTAAAAAAAATTATTTACACTGCGTTTGTCATTCAAAGTCATTACTGAACATATGCACCCAAATGAGTAGGCACCAGGTACCTGTCCTCTAGGGGCAATACTTCAAAGCAAAATAAAACTAAACTACAGTATACTTCTTTCTAATAAAAGGAGCAATCCTTCTGGCATATAAAGAAGCCTAAAGCACGGTGGTATAATCAAAATTATAATTAACTGTCATAAGCCTCGAGCAAATGTAAAGCACTATCTGTTTTATGAAACTTTGATCAGACTGTGATTAAATTACTTTTAGAGATATGCAGTATGTGTCAGATCTCAATTATCCAGAGCTATCTTACCTGCAGGGAACTCTGTTTGTTCATTTCATTCAACAGTTTTTGTATGGAGTGGCTCTATAAAGAGCATTTTTGGTAGGTTTCTTTTACAAAGATTCATTTTTCGTAAGCGTCAAGTGGTCTGATGATCTCATCTTGTTTGTTGTTCCTGGAGATATATGCAAGATAAAACCACTATAACAAATGCTGTCTACTGGTTTTCTGAATTGGGAGAGATAAAAGGAACTTTTTGAGAGGAAAACAAATGAGTTTTCGACCTTCAAGTCCTGATTACCTGTCCTGTCTTTATTATTGAAAGCAGTGAGCAACAGTCATATCTCGCATGGATAGAGGGACTGAAAAGGAAGCTGTGGTGCAGAAAGGTCAAGAGGTGCTAAATTATAATTAATATCCACCTTGCTCAATGATGTAACACTGACCTGTTATTACTTCTGTCACCACTGTTTAGACCTAGAACAGTCAAAGTGTGCAGAATTAATAAACTAACCACGCATCACCTCAGACTCTTTTCACCACCTCCCACCTTCTTCACTACTTGATGTTTTCCAGGGCTTCACACCTGTCTTTCTGACAGCAATAACTTCACTGGACCACCTTTCCCTTCTATTATGTGAGCATGATAGCTTTGCTCTCATGTTCCATGCAAATTCTTGAAAATTTGTTGAGTGGATTTCTGTTAAAATTACTTAGAATAAAAAAACCCAGAAGATTAACTCACGGGAGAAGTTGCAGAGGACCTTGTTGTATTACCTAGATTCATCCTGAAGGGACTTATATCTGTTTTAATTTCATTTCTATAAATTTTTTTAAGTGAAAATACTAACTTTGAGGAAAATATCATTAACTTTTTAGTTTTAAAAGGTAACATCCTTTTCAAGTATGAATTATGAATGGACTGAATGATGTCAACTCAGACGTTAGGCTTATGCAGAACAGACATACAGAAAAGACTGCTATTCCTATAACATCCCACCCAGAAGAAAAGAAAGTTTGCTACTTCAGATGAAGAGTATTTGTTACATAACACTCAGCCATAGGTCAGTGTTTGTGTCTTGTTCTATCTGGTAATCAGGTTGTAGTGAAGAAAAAAGTAGTAAGAGAGGTGGTCTTTACTCATGGTGAGAAGCAGAGTCAGAATTTCTGAGGGAAGATAACATCATATATAAGACCCTAATGTGTAGTAGTCACTGTACATCAAAGTAAAATACATATCAACCTATTCCAAAAAGAGAACTGATGCTTCCCCTTTGAACAAAAATCCTGTTGCCTGTTCACTTACATTAAATATTTAGGGTTTTTTAAGGATAGCTCACAAGTGGAAGCCCAGCTGCCAGGGTGCCCACAATTTTTAGATATTCTGTTGTACACACAGCACAAAAGCAGTTTTCTGCTTTGCTCAGAAACTACTTCTCCAGGTCTTCTAGCTTCTAAAGTGATGTTTGTCTTTTCAACATATGACAGATGCTTTTTTACGTGTTTAGTTTTTACAGTTTTTCTATCAGTTCCACTGCTACAGGCTATTTTGAATACAAGAAATAGCTGTGAAGAAAAAAACCTCAAAACATAAAGACCATTCACAACCATCTACACTACCTCCCTGTTTTTCTCGCATCTTCCCCAGACCTCAACTCCCCATCTACTTATTTTTCCTGGTGGATTCTCTGTGCCTACACTTGTTGGCATTTAAGGGTTTAGTTGATTTAATTTTACTACCATAGCTCTGCCACTAAAACTGTCCTCCTGTTGATATAGTTATATTTGAAAAGATGTGCTTTCACTGGTAACTCTTATTTCAATGAGCAATATATGCTAAAGTGTCAAGAGCTGGTATATCTACAACTCTGCTAGGGCTTTGTTGGCCTGACTGTGTCATAAAGTAGCTGGGAAATAACCAAAGTAGCTGAGACAGCAAAAACTGCTAGGGCAGACCAAGTATGTCTTCTTTTCTCTTTATCTAGTTATTGATAACTAATCCTAGTCTCCTTTTCCATTATCTTTTCTAGGTTTTCATGTTTTAGAAGTAGGTGCATCTATTGCCAGATGGGAAAACAACATAGGAGACTTTTTTGCTCATTTTTCACAACATCACCTGAGGTCTCCACACTTCCAGTGCTATTTACTTTGGGGAGGCTGGATTGTGGATTGTAAGACTGGATTTACATGGGAAAAGGAGAAAAGGGAGCTGAGCAGCTGCACAAAGCCATCCACATCATGAGGATGTTGCCAGTATCAAATGTGGTCTTTAAGCGGATGCCAGAAGCCAGAGCCTATCCACATCATTTCTCACTTAGGTGTGCATCCAACCTTTGATGATTTTCATTCTGTTCTTATTGCCTCATGAACATATAATTCTTACAGGCTTTGATGTCACATTTCCTTTCAAAGGCAGTTTCTTTGCTTTCAAAATGCAGGAATCACTAATTAGGCATAGTCCCCTCTTAGACACCTTTGTTATTATTTATGAATGTGAACAGTCAAATATTCTAGCCTCATAATAATGCCAAGATTAGATTAATATCAGCTCTGAACTCTAGGATGCCCTCTAAAGTTCAGAAACAAAAAATCAAGTAAGAAACATGAAGTTTTAAGAAAAAATTAGATCCTCTCTGTGAGTTGGCCTGAGGTGGACGACAGCAGGATTGTCACAGCTGCATCCACATCAAAATTTGCTCTTGCACTGAGTGAGCTGCACTAGTTCATATGGGAGCAGCACTGAGCCAAAACTCTGCTTCTCATTCTCCTCTTTCCAGCCACTGCCCACACAAATGCAAGAATACCATCTGAATAATTATTAATATAGGATGACAATATTCATTATATTAATATCTATTTTTTAACTTTATTTTTTCTCCCTGAGTTTTCTTTTGTCTACAGACAAAAGATTTGGTCACAGGTCTACAGAACTACACCCAAAAAAATGTAACCTGGTTCTTTTAATATATTGTTCTATAAGTAGTTGTAAATTGTGGCTTATTCATATTGGTTGACTTTCTATGAAAAGCTCTAGACTTTGATGAAAAATTCAGTAGTTTTCCAAAAGCATTTACAAGTAAAATAAATGAACATGGAGAATTACAGAAACAGATTATATGTCTCAATAGTAGGCTTTGTTTTGTTCCGGTAGGCCACACCTACCTGTCTTTGCCTTACTACCTTACTACCTTATGCTCCTTACTAGTGAAGGAGAGACAGCAAGACGGAGAGGGAGAGAGAAAATCCCGGTGCACACTTGATGTGCTGACTCTGATCTTTGTAATATTGGCTACATTAATGGCAGAAGATGAGCAGTCCTATTAGCTTCAGTTAGAAAGCCTAAAATGGTGGTTTTCAGGGTCAACTGACTCACCTTGGACATATTAATAAAGTATTTTAATAAATATGAATTATGTATATAAGTCCCAGATAAAATATATATTAAGATGCTACATGCAATAACCTTATCTCAGCTTTATAGTGACATGAGGTAATAACCATATGGTTATGAAAAATACATTTTAAAGTTTGAAACCCCAGATTAGATTTAGCTGGGTTTTAATGGCATACTTTTTATTATATAGATAAATTTTTTCTCACTAGGTATTACTGCTAGACCAAATTAAGACTGTGTGGTGGCCTTAATCTCACACTTCTGATTTTAAAATTATTAGAATTCTTGTAAGGGTAAATTAACTTTAATTTGGAAACCTTGAATCCTTACTATGGAAGTAATTGCAAAATTTCTGTAAAGTTTTACTTCTTTAAATTATTGATACTTATCCTGCCTTATCACTCTTTTTTCCTTCCCTAAGAATTCAAAAGAAATTAAGAATTTATGTTAGTATATGCTCTCCCTAGCTAAATGAAAATGCATATTATTAAAAATAAATGTTTTTATTATTACTGTTTCTTTTAAGGACAGATTCACAGGTGCAACTGGGCAGCGGAAAGCAAGCAGGTTGCTCTGAATCATGAGCTGGGCTGCCTAACCAGAAAGAAGCTAGGTCCAGTGGATCCTTCGCTTGCCAAGCTCTGCTTCCCCATTTAAAGCTGAAAGCACAAACAACCCAAGCCCTGGACTTGCTGGGTTTCCTTTCAACATCCCCCCTGCACTATATTTAATTGGTGAGTGATGCAGGACAGCAGAGCCACGAGGAGCCAGTGTGGAGGAGATGTGGTTTACCTACCCCAGGGAACGCCTCACATATGACGCCAGTCTGCTTTCTGCAAGGCAGTCAGTCTAGTGACTGTTTGCCTTATTTCTGTTGTCATGATAGCCCTGTTTAACAATTTGCTGAGACGTTCAGAATATCTGTCCACTGTACAATCACTGCAAACACAGTAATAAATAATAAGCTAATTTGGTTACCATGTAGGCAGAATTTAGATGTGATTTCAACCTATTTTAAATCTATAGATACATAGAAAGATTCTCTATTGCTTCACTGTTATCCATAGTGACAAAGAAAGGATGGACACAGATGCTAAATTTCCTAAAGCACCCAGTGTGTAATTAACATAAGTTAATTAATGACTTCAGCTCTTTGTCCAAAGAATAAATGTTGTAATTTTGTGAAGAATATGTAGTATTGCTTAAAGAAAGCAAAGATGTTCAATACCTAATTTAAATGCAAAATCGAACACCTTAACTCAGGTGCCACATCAAGGCTCTCCATAATAGCAAGGAAGAAATTAAATTGATATATCAGTGGTTAGCGTATTACCATGTAGAAATAAATCACTGTTTATACTATATCGCACTTTACAGTATCAGAAGAGTTGAAAAGAATTTGATTAATGGAATAAGGCAGCAGGCACCTTGCTTGTGGCATTGGTGGAGATTGTCTCAGAATTTTTGCTCTGTATCTGTGATTTTTCATAAACTGTGTTTGATGATTTTTGATTGGTATAAGAGTTTTACAAAATGTCCTAGTCCCTGTCAACCATTGCTAAGTCAACCTTCTCTCACTTTGTGCAAGATTCTGACACAAAATAATTCTGTGATTATTCTTATGATCACATTAAGTAATGTCATCATTATCAGCAGAGCACGTAGTACACATAGTAAAGCTTCAGGCATAAACAAAAAGGCAAAACTATGTTTGGGGATGAAAGGAGAAATAGTGTCACCCTGTTTCTGTATAAAAGGCATCTGTAGTGCAGCAACAAAGAAAAAAATGCATGCCATCCTGTTGACATCAGGCTTTTACAATGGTTACAAGAACTTTTAGTTTGAAATCAAATCTGACACAAACGTGAATCCAAATTCCAGACAAAGTGCTGTCTGTGTTGTAAGAGCACACAGAAATTTCAACAAAGAATATCAGTTCAGTTCTCCAAGGACCTGAGAGCTGAGAACCATGAGATTTACCAGTGAGAAGCGGGAGACAGGGAACTGAGGTGCAGAGTGATGGAGTGAATTGGTCACAGTTACATGGAAAAATTCTGCCAAATGCATCACTGAACAGAGGTCTACAACATTTTGTCCCAAATATCAACAGTCCTGTCTTCTATGATTCATTTTCTCTTCAGATAGACTGGTTTTATAGACCAAAGGGAGAGGGCAAAAACTCAAGCTCAGTTGCTAGTCTAGTTCCTGTAATTTTGTTGACCATCTTTCTGTTTAGAAACATTTTGTAGTCTTCTTGCTTCTTTCCAGACTAGTCCGAATTCATAATCAATTTGAAGATATTTATAAATAATTACTAAGGAATACTTAGTAGAATTATAGTATAGAAATACTATATTTATGCATGCATCTAAGAAAACAGATTAAAAATAGGTGTGTTGCAAATGTCAAGAAACATTTGAAATTGTAATTAGTCCAGGCTGAGTTCTCCAAATTCCAGAAATATTATTGTAAAATTTATGGCACCCTACAAAATGAATACTTTCTCAATATTATCATGATAGCATTTGTACACAACATCATGTGAACTGCCAATATTATAAGCACTTTTAAAGACATTCATCTGAAACATTCTAACAATGTGTGTATTTATACACATCATATTGAACGGTTAGCATAGTATGCAGTTTTAAAAATTATTTCCTAAGGTGTCTCTTTAAATAGTACACCTACTACTTTTATTCCGTTCCTTAAATTTCACTAAAGACTGCTTTGCAATAGTGCCTAATTGAATATTTGGCAGGTCTTTAATTTTCTGTGTTTAATTCTTCAAGAGAAAGCATTATTATGTGAACAATCAGTGTAATAAGTGAATAGATTTAGATGTAACAAGTGAATAGATTTTATGCAGTATATGATGTTATGTTTACCTGATTTGTTTCTTCCTCAAAATGTAGCATCAAGTTATATGCCTACCAAAAATTCACAACTGTATCAACAGCCAAATTTGTCTCTCCCCTTGCATTTTGAGATTCTATTCTTACAGATTCCTGCCACTTAGTTTAAGCTTTTCATGAGGAGTTTGCGACTTTATGTGTAAGTTGTGAGCTTTCATTACAAGTGGATCAGCTGATGCAGCTAAAATGGTTTAGTAAGAAAAGACCAAAGATATGAGAGATTAGCCGGCTTGAGAGTATCATACTCACCCTGTATAATGGAATCTCTTTATTATTGGAAACATTGACATGTCTTTTTTTATCCCAGTTATACTTTTTACTGTTTCTTCACTGCAAATGTTCCACACGTTTTGCTAGGCTTGCTTGCAGAACACACACAAGAGGCTACATCATTTGAGGATTTGACTTCATAATGCTGTCCTAATACTGCCTTTTTGCATACTTCTCAGTTCCTTTCCTTATTTTTTGTTCAGAAATTTTATTGTGCATTATTTTGTCTGCTCATGATATTTTGCAACTGAGCTAATTAAGGTTTGCTTGTAGCCAATACAATAATAAAAAGCAAGCAGGATTTTTCCTTAGTGGTGAAAATCGGTGTCCCAGCACCAAGATGATGAGCAAGTCTACCTGCTATTGGTCTCAGAGGAAATCTATTTGCAGCTTAGGGGTCAAAAGTTGAAAACTTCATGTTTATTTCAAGCCCGTTAGCTGAGAATATCTTGATACAGGGTCCACAAACATTTGTCTTGAGGATCCAGACAGCCAGGAATTAGTCATCCAATTCATTGTTATTATTATTATTTATTTGTTATGAGCTAATAAGGTTAAAAAAAATGGCAGCGAGAGAAATGACTAATTGAGATGCACAAAGAACATAACCAAAGGTGAGATGGTGAAGACTTCTTAAAATCTGGTGCAAATATCCAGAGACTTTACAACTAAAAGTGCAAAGAATCAGTTTTTGTGATTGCTTAATGTCCTCATTTCAGCTGCAATAGAGTTAATTTTCCTCCTAGTAGCTGCTGTGTTTTGCATTTAGTATGAGAATAATGTTGATAATGCTTAAATAAAGTAACTTATAACCAGACTAGTGTGGTCAGGCATCCCATACAACTTTTAAGTTCAGGTTCTGAGGATAGTCCACCAACAGCTCCCCCTTTTCCATGACACTCCTTCTGGCTTCTTCTAGTATATTGCAAGTGTCACTTTCTTCAGCAGTCCTGATCAAACTTCCAGAAATAGGGAAATCTCATAATGACAGTCATTGCACATTCATATTGCCCCTTTACATCCTACATGTGGTGGGTCCTCAAGATGCTGTATGTTAAGGTAGCAAGAGCATTTCCAAGCGCCTGGTTGATCCAACACATCTCACACCAGACTTCCTGTTTTCAAATCTGCCAGTGCTGGTGGAGGTAGATTCTTTTAGGAAGAAACAGAAATGTAGACCTTCTCTCTCTCACTTCTGACTTAATGTTGTAGTCACTGAAGTTGCATAAGAGCAGGGAATCACCTCTATCATAAAAGAAAGCATTGGCCTTTCTGAATTTTGTAGACAGCATAAGTCTAAATCAAATATGCTTTCAGAAAATCTGCTAGCATTTCAAGTCAAGTGGATGAACATATTCAGCTCTTTTCTACCAGGACACACTTTCGCATCTTCTGAGAAGCAGTGCAGGGAAGTTACTACCAAAAAATGAGGTACATAATGAGTTCAGTTCACATCATGAGAAACCAAGAACGGCTGAACTGATTTTGATCAAGGGTCTGATTACTATCTTGGTCTCCTTCTGTGGCATTAAGGTGTTGCTAAGGGAACAGTAAGAAAGGCAAGCATATATGAGTCTTCCATCCCACGCCACTTCCCAGAGTCCAAATATGTTTAGCTTGAATGATTTTCAGGGCTTGTTGTGCTTTGCCTGTCTAGCAACTCTCCAGGTACTTCTCTTCCAACTCTTTTTTCACTCTGACTTTGAAACTGCCTGCATGCACCGTATCTTGCAGAAAGAAGTTCTACAGGTCTCCTATCCACTGAGAGAAAAATACCTACCTTTGTGTATATTTAATCTGGCTTTCAGAGGCCCCTTATTTTCATGTTGGAAGGGATACTGGATAAACAATCAATGCTCACCTTCTCCTTTTCACCCAAAACTTGATATATTTCTAACATGTCCCCTCTAAATGACCTCTTTTGCTAAATCAAGAGTCCTAGCCTACTCAGTTTTTCTTCAAAGGGAAGGTAGTGCACATTTCTTGTCACTCCTGGCCTGTCCTTTGTTTGCTGACATTCAAATTGTAAAATAATCTATCTGGGAAGAGGCGGCCATTATGAACTGCAATATTCACAGTGTGGTCAGCAAGATAATAAGGTTCTTTGATTGATTTTCTACTTCTTTTTCAGTAATTAAGAGTACTTGGTATGCTTTTTTGGCTGCTATTGAGCATAGAGCTGATATTGTCATGAGACAATCTAGTACCACCACAAGATCTCAGTCTTGAATGGTAAGAGTCACCTCAGAGTTCATTATTTCATATGTGAAAATAAGATCTATTTTTCCATGTACATCACTTGATATTTACCTGCAATGAATTTTGTATGCCATTTTGTTAGCCAGTCACTCTGCCTCATAATGATTGTTCTGTAATTATTCAATGTTTTCTCACCATCACTACTGTGAATAACTTTGTATCATCAGCAAATATTCTCATATCACTGCTCATCTTCCTTTCTAGGTCATTATGACTGTTTTGAACAGCACACGTTTCAGTATACATCCCTTGCAAAATTGCACTGTGATCTCCATCCTTGCAAGAAAGGCGCATTCCTGTCATTTAGCCAATTTTTTAAAAAAATGGACTAGTCAATTAAGATAATGATTAACCCATGGGCAGAATCTTCTCAAATGACTGCCTAGGTTCCTTCAAAGACTTTGGTGAGGGATGTTTCTAGAAGCATAGAAGAAATCCAGTATGCTTTCTCAGCAAGACCACTTTTATACATATTTGTTAACACCTTCAAAATCTACAAGAAGCGAATTTTCCCTCTACAAAAGCCACACTGACTCCCTTCAAGTAGGTTATATTTATTCATATACTTTTTATATACATACGTCTCCTACATTTGTTCTTTTTTTACTGATTCTACTAATTTTCTTGGAGTTATTCAGGGATTTTTCAGTGTTGAATGTAATGTGTGCATGTCAATTTCATCTTACTTTGGACATCAAAGATATTTTGTTCTGTATATCTGACTGTAGTTGACTGAACCTAACATTTGTGGATCAGTCCAGTTTGATGTGTCGTATTTCCTTTGTTTTACATACTTTAAATCCTCTTTTGAAAACTACTGACTAAAGTAGCATCAAGTTATTTGCTTTTTATTTATCTAACTGTAATTATCAGTATTAGTCACATAACAGTGCCAATTTTCAAAAATTAAGTGTTAAAAATGTGCATTTATTACTGAGCAGTTTTGGTCCATAAGATTGAAGTGCTTTGAAACACAGGCACAGAAAGGTTATCAGCATGCTCAGTTCAAAATAACCCACTTCTGAAATTGAAGAAAAGCAGTATTTTGTACTCACTCATTGCTCATCTCTAATCCACCTCTAGCTCATACGTATTCTGGCCAGTAACAACATATGCAGTCTAACCCTTTACCCTGACAGACATCAAATACAGTATTTAAAATAAGCATTTAGACTACAAGCAATTATTTTTAGTCAGCCCCTTAAAAGCTCCTAAATTTCACAGAGCGCCATTGATAACCTTCTCATATGTTTATTAATGGTGTCGCCACTTCTTCTGACATGATTGCATAGGGAAATCAAGACATCCAGAAATAACAGTTTGGGGGTGATTTTCTGATAGGATATCTAATTAATTAACATTCCTGTTCATGAGAGTAACTTGTACTGCAGACACATGCTGAGTGGGATTCCACACAGGCTTGCCAATTCACCTGACTCATGACCCATGTGTGTTCCGGTCTTGGGGTCAAAGGTTGACACTTGTGACAGTGTGCTGATCTGTGCTACAAATATCTCTAATAGCTGAAATCAAGCTACAGCTACAATGCTCATTTTACATTATTGTGACCAAAAATAGACTGAGGATAAGCGCAGAGTGCATGCACTGGCTGCACTGTTTATAACAAGGGTGAGCAATCTCAGACAAGTCTCACCTTACACCTCTGTGGTAATGTTAATAATCGACAACATGCATGATTTAAGTAAATCATGCATATAAAAAATAAAAACTGCTCAAGCTTTGGTTATTAAAGCTAGGATAAAAGAAACTACTACCAATAAAGATTCCAGCTTTTCTCTTTTATACAGGTAGGGTGCCAGTCAACGGTGTATAAAGTCATAAAATATCCTCACCATAAAGTGATCAAGATACATCTTAAACCTAAGTAAGCCTAAGTCTTGTGAGAATTCTAGTCATGATTTATGGATGAAATTGACCTGGATGCATTAGGATGAATGTACAATTTTTCATGCTTTATCCTATGAAGCTCAACTTGTAAATATTTTTAAGTTAACCCATCTCTAACCAGGAAATAAAAAAGTGATTTATTTTCTTAGGACAAATGTGAGGCACTCCCTAACAAGACAGAAGAACTTTGAACCCGTTTTCTAAAATTGTCTATATTGCATGTTCCATTAAAATAGATAATCATGTTATAAAGGTTTGTACCTTCTATACGTTGTTTTTACTGTATTTCAAAATATTACTGTCAGGATGACAGAATGCCTATCTATCACCTTCCCTTTGCTTGTGATAAAAATTCCACGATAAAGCTTTGCAAAAAACATATGCAGAATTTGGCATCAGGGATCTGTCTGAGGAGTAATGGCAAGATATCCTTGTAACCACATAGACAAGCTCTGCAAGGCCTATATCATTCACTTAGCACGAAAAAAATTTCTTCCTTGACTACTGGATAATTGCATAGCTGATGACTCCCACTTAGAAAAGGCACTTAAATGCATCAGCAATGCTGGTGTTGACATCTGCCAAGGTCATTTTGATGCAGTCTTTTATAATTACTCATTTTCATGAAACACACATAGACTCAAAGTGTGCCTTACTTTCCTCAGAGATAGCAATAATGGAAACTTAACAGCATTTTGAAATGCTTACATTGTCATGATGGAAGTTGTTCTGGAATTAATACGGGCATCAGGGGAAAGGGACAGGATGCTACACCTGAATTTCAACCATGCTATGACTCCCTCAACTTTAGTGCATACAGGCTGAACTATGTATGCTATTTAACTGTCTCCTAAATGCACAAATGATGCATTTCCCAGACAACTACATCCATCTTAAAAATGGAGTCTCAGAATGGATCTCTAGACATCTCAGGAAGATCAAATGATTGAAAAGGTGAATAAAGACACTAGGAAAAAGACAATTAATCTTAAAGTTCAGTATGTACTACTTGAGAAGCAAGCTCCAAAATGCTTCTGAGACAAATGAGTGAGGATACAACTGACTTCCTCTGAATTTACTGAAGCAGATCTGGAACTTGACCAAACCGATGCTGAAGCCTTGCTTAAAACATTTGAGAACCAGTGACTACCAATCAGATCAGTCTTTTCCACCTGTCAGCTAGTCATAGACTTCTATTAGACCTTGAAGATTTACTTGAGGATCCATGAAAACAAAGGCAAAAATATGACTATTCCTAAAGGAACTATACTGAGAGTGAGACAACCTTTCAAAAATTCTATGACTATTTGTCATATCAGAAACTAAAGTTGGTATTAGACATCAACTCATAGAATATGGAAAGAGCGGGAAGGAGAGAGGGAGGGAGGCAGAGAGGGAGGGCAGGCAAGTATCTCAAGAAAAAAGTCATACTTTGCCACACAGAATATATATCATGTAGAGAATTGTGTCCGACCATTTCAACAAAGATTAACAGTTGAAGAATTAAATTTTGTTAGAAAACTGTGCATTATTTTTCTATGAGTTATACAAATCAGCTCAGCTTTATAGTTCCTTACCTGTATTAAATATAATTTTGAGCAATGCTGAAGTGTTAGAATGGAAAAATATAGTTCGTACAACATGGGAAATTGTTGTCACCAAGAACACTGCCTTTGTTACGAAGCTACTAGTCAAGCAGTAGTTATCCCATCTAATCAAAGCATACAGCTAGATATAATAATTTTTTAAAGTATTGTTATAATATGCTACTTTGAGTAGTACAAACAGCTGAAATTTCAGAGACTAATAGTCATAGTACATTTTCATCTGGTTTGTATTGTAAAAGGTGAACACATAATGGGGATAGAAGTGTAAGAAAGTAAAATAAGAGCACCATTCTCCTTTTGGTTTGTGCTGTACCCATGTCTGTTACACAGACCACTAAACAGGACAAAATAACTGCCTGAAGATGCCAACTTTGATCCTTTCATTCAGCAGCTGAGCCCAAGGGCCCCACTCTGCAAAAGGCAGCACAGAATCTGGAGCCAAGGATCTGCTAAGATATGCCAGTTCTTTTGCTTACCTGTGGTTTAAGAACATATCTTTCTTCATATACTGAAAAAAGCATAAGACAGAGCATAAACAAATTTACATTCCATTGCTCTGCACAGAGGCATGTTTTAGAAGAGTAATGGTGGATGACAGTAGTGGCTGTGACAGTGAATCTGAAGTATTTTTCTTGTGTCAGTAGAACCATGAAAGAAAAATATTGTTATGCTTTTATAACTTGTGCAGTTTGTGTGTGTATAAAATGTAATGTTTTACAATATGCGGGCACCCACAAACACATACAACCTGAATGTCAACTTCACAATATCATCCAACAATTTAAAATACTTATTGCCTCTGAATCCCTCTTATTTGATTTAGCGACTGCACATTTCTTTTTATGATTAGCTGTAACAAAAATAAATCTGGAGTACTTAAGAAAACACTTTGCTGCAGCATAGTAATTGTTTCTGACATCTTCTGTCTGAAGCAGATGCCTGAACTCAAAGAAAGCAACTGAAGAAAGAGTGCATAGGACAGACCCTCTGCTGCTGTAAAATGAAGACACTTCACCAACTTCAGAAAATGCAGGTAGAGTGATTCATTAATAGTATAGTGAAAAGAATGGTTACTTCTCTTTATTTCTTGTATCAAACTGTTGTCCATGTTTACAGAAAATAAATTACAGTAAAAATATTACCAAATATAATCAAAATGCATATTGTCATTACATGCTTATACTAATGATTATCCTATTGTTTTGAAAATATTAGAATGCAAATCAATAGCATTGGCTTAGTTAATTAATTACACACTGTACGAAAAAGGGGAGACGTGTTGTGCACAAAGCCACAGGCTGAAATGTATTTACACAAAACATCTGGTAAATGCCTAGCTAATAACTATTTACACTCAGAGATACTGTGATTGTTTCCTCAAAAAATTTGTGGGAAAAAAAATTAAAGAATTACTCGGGTAATGCGTTTACAATTACTACATCGACCCTTTCTATACAGCAGTGTTGCCAGCTGTCCTACAAATCCAGGAATTTAATAATGGTGATCATGTAAAAGCAAATAAAAAAATGTTTGTTTGAACAACTATGGTTCAATCTGCATGACTGACAGTTAGAAGGAAAGTTTGAACCTCAAGCTTGACTGGTGAGCCAAGTCCCATCAACTGAAAGAAGGCCTCCGGCAGGCAAAGGTCTGGCTTTTGGCTTGTCCAGCTGCTGCAAGGGGCTGCAGTGGGACAGGGCCATGTCAGCTATAACTGGTAGCTTTTAATGGAGGAAAATGTGTTTCCCATAATTGTAATTTAAACTCATGTAAAGCACACATCCACTTGCACAAATCCAGATTACCCTTCCAATTATATGGAACACAGACTGCACAGTAGCTCTCCAAGCGTACAGCATTAATCCCACAGATTAGAAATGGATAGGAAATTAAGAACAGATGTTTCATAGCAGTGCTGTGTTAGAGATGTCTGAATTAGTACCAAGAGTACTAATATATCCACATGATATCCAATAGTGCCAAGCCTGAGTCCTCAATTACCTTACACATGACATAATGTTTCCAGCTCCAAAACCATCTCGTTCAGAGCTCTGGGATTTCTTCACAGCAGCACACTGCACTTTATGGACATACTCTAGTGTCTCTTGAGATTACTATCTGTTTCCCTCATTCCACCATCTGCCCGGTGCATGGTCTGCTACATCAGGAAAAATTTCAGCAAGCAAGGTTAGTTCTACCATTACGAACTCAGCTAACACCGAAAAGCACACCTTGCAAATAGCAGTTAACATCTTAAAAAGTGTTTTTAGTTCACTGCAGCTAAGGACACATAAAATCTACAAAGTAATAGAACCAACAATCCTAATGATTAAAGACTAGCAAATATGCCCAAAAGAAAATAAGAATAAAAAATACGTTAAACAATCTTTCATTTTATTAAAAGTAAAATAGGATATGCTGGACAGTCAGAGACTGCTTAGAAAGGGAATTAAATCTTCAACTAGCTTTAAATTAGACAGTGAGTTGTCAAACCATGGCACAATATTTATATGCTTAAGAGAAATATTATTTTTCACAGGGTGTTAAAAACAGGATTGTCAGCTGAGTACAATTATCTTTTTTTTTTAAAAAAAAGGAGAGAAACAGAGAGAGGGAGGAAGGGAGGGAAATACTGCTGCTAGGAATATATTAGAGACATAAATAAATGTTATGTGAACAGCGATCTATATCAAAACAAGCATCAAATAAGTTCAAGGACAGGAATGGACGTATGTATACTTTGAAAGGGGTGAAATAGAAACAGGACACTTTCAGAGATGAAATACTGACAGCTTGTCTCAAAAGTGACAGAGCTTTATGCACCATTTGGAAAACAGCCAATGATGATTGCCATAACTAGTTAGTCTAAGAAGTAAGTGCTGGAAAGAGAAAATAAACACCTAACCTTTGTCTATGGTACATTCATTCTCACACAGTACAAAAAAATTCTCTGCTTCTCCTGCATTTTGAGAAAAATAGGCCCAGTGAAAATATTTTTAGCATCAACATTTTTCTTAATTTATTTTTTAGAAAACAGAATGTTACAAGTTCTTCTATTAAATGTTGTTTATTATTATTATACTTGTTTCACATTTTGTGACATCTTCATTTGCAAAAAAGAATATGCTGTTGAAATTCAAATTTTTTTAATATTGAGCAGAAAGAGTTTTGAAATAATACTTCAGAAAGCCTTACAATCTAGAAATCAGTAAATCTTACAGCAGAACATTTTTTGCAGCAAAGTTAACGCAAAAACTCCATGGAATACATCTCCCAGAGACAGTATAAAATAAATTCAGACAAAATGTGAAACAAAGTAGTTTTTCAGCAGCATTACTGAACAGGTATTGGAATTAATAACAGTGCTCACAGGAGAGACTCGTATAGTGATCTCAAACTTCAGCTGTGTAATGTCAAAGAATGATACTGATTATCTACATACATCTTTTATGCTCTTTGAAATAGCACAGTCTTTCTGACACAAGACTACTTCTTCTTTAGATAGTTTTTCTTTTTCTCGTTAGATGAGTCTCCATATCAAACTCACTATAAATTCTCTATTACCCCTTTTAAAGTGGTTAGAATAGCATTTTCCAAAGAATAACGGGTAGTACATCACTACCTATCTCCTTGGCATTGGGATGCATTGCAATATGAGAATTGTTAGGTTTCAGTGAATGGTGAAACAAGTCTATCTAAGGTTACCATAGCATTTATATCACTTAGTATCAACTGGCATAAATGTGTAATGCAAAAAGTAGAAGACACATATTTTGCTAACTGTATGTGCCTTTATTAGATTAGTATTGGTTATTAGGATCAGGTGAAACCTACATCAGCTTAAGTCTTTATGGACTGAGATTGTTGATGTCTCAAAGTGCAAACTATTGTAGTTAGAGAATCCTATTATGATTCCTCAACAAAGAAAGGGCAAGTAGACTATAAACTGACTGAGCAAATAAAAGAAAAGCATAAAAAGGCCAAAGCGCTAATAAGAAAAGGGAGATTTTTATTACCTATGTAAAGCCTGGAGTATATTAAGTGTGGTAATGAGATTGGAAGAACGGGTAGATATCCCCATATAATACCAAATAGTGTTCACATTTAACTCTGCGAGTAAATAAAATCACAGTGGTTTTCTTGGTATGAAGTAACACAGAAGACATAAAGGTAAAAGGGAAACTGTGAAAGGAGGTAAGATTGCTGTAATCAAAGTAAAAATAAAATAAAAATAAAACTTCCTTAAACAAACCTGATAGGTACAAGATACACTTTGTAAAGATAAATGATGCATGCATAATAATGCTACTTAGTAAAAATACATCAGGTATAAAACAGAGTGTGGGTACAAATAACACAAAGCAAAGAGTGCTTAGAGAAAAAGGCATGCTTTACCAAACACCTAAAGGCCCAGGGAAAGAAAATAATGATTAGTGTACAGAAAATATTAAAGACAGTAGAAAATTAATAAGGATGGTTGCAGCGAAGCAACTAATAAAATAAAGATAACAGGATAAATCAAGATACACAGTAAAAAGTTCTTCTACCTTCACAGTTACAGAAAGCAAACAGAGAAAGGGAAGGAATGGGATACTCTGGTGTTGGAGACTGAGAAGCTTAACGTGACTGAACAGAGGGGACAGAAATCAAGATCCAGACGGAGGAAAGAAAATGTTAAAATTCTTCCCCATTGTGCACTGAACAGGTAATTAGGCAATTAGAGCTATACAAAGCAGTGAGAGCTCCAGGCTCAGAGGAATTACATTTTAGAGTTCTGCAGAAGGCAGGCAGAGAAATGGGAAAACTACCGGCCAAATATAATAGCACACTATGGGCAAGGACTACCGTAGGGCTGGAGGGCGCAAAATGCCACACCACTGTTGAGGAATGGAATGAAAAGGACATGTAAAAATCTTAGTACCCACAGGAAAGAGAGTGGAGACATGAAGATACCTGAAAGATCTAGGCTTATAAAAGCACCAATGTGCAGGCTAGTCAGTAGCAGTCAAAACTGTTTCATACACCAAGGTTCACAGCTGGATTCATAAACAAAGGTAAAATAGTAAATATGAAGCCTCCATATTAAGTAAAAGACATTTCTGTGCCTCAGAAGAGCTTGAATTACAGAGATATCTGAGACTGTAATTTCAGTCTCTCTAGGAACCTTTTATGTGATTGATTTTCTTGAAATATTAGTTTTCAATAAAAAAAAGATAATTTTCACACATGAATTTCACTCATTTATGTAGTTTTCACATATGGAAAATTGTCATTAGAAAGGTTTTTAAGGCTAGATTTGCAGTCATAGAAATAAAATTCGATTCTTGGCTCAAGTATGGATCATAAACAAACCATTTGGGCCCAAATTCAGCAGTTCAGCTGTAAGTATACATTAAGCTCAGGAATATTTTTTTTTTGTACATAGAAGAGTTTACTACTGAAAAGAACAGAATTCTGAAAAGCATAAAGCCTATGAATTGCTTAATTCATTTACATGTTGAGAACATATTTGTATAAGCTTACTGAATAGGAATTAGATCAAATGTTTATTTAAAAGTAACTATGTGCCTAACTTCGTACTTTATTGACATAGAGTGAAATTTTCTGTGCTTAAGTTGTGCCACTGTAAACAGAAATAATAATTCCATTTTTTCCTTACTGTTTTTGTATGCATCATAAGTGTAGTAGGTAAGCCCATGGGCCAAGCACTTGGCTTTGGATTGCAAATTTCTAGAAACAGCAGTTGCCTATATAAAGCACCTGCGTCGTGGGCCCCTCATCTGATCCAGGGTCTGTAGATCCTACCTCAGTATCGTCAGGAGTTCCCAGACGTTAGAGATTGTGCATATAACTTTGCACAACCAGAGACTGAATGGAGGACATCAGTTTGAAAACCAGTTGAAATTGGATTCAGCGCACTTAAACCAAATGATGTTTCCAGAAAATTTGATCTGTTTGGAAGGAGAAAATTCAGGGCACTGATACAAAACTACTTCCTTTTTTTTTATTAAACTGTGTGACAGAGACTGGAGAAACGTGACAATCACTTGTTGCTTTTGTATACATTGTAAATTTAAGCATCAGCTCTCCTGTGATTTAAAAGTTGTGTAAAATTAATGACAATACTGTTGAGAAAATAGAGAGTCAGAACAAATTAATTAATTTTTAATAGTTTTAGTTTATGGGCTGATAAATTTTCCTTGCAGTTTATTGCACAGAATGCATGGTAATGATGAGACTGGAAACAGAATATTTTCACAAAGACTTGGCTAAAAGCAATCACAAAGCAGAACACAGACCAACAAAAAGATTTCAGGACACTATGGGTAGTACTTTGATAGTGCCTATACAAAGTTACACACAACTTTGCTTAGTTTATGTAGATATATACTACAGGATACTGCTAGGCATAAACTACAAGTCACTGGTGGACAGACCAATTAAGGCAATAAATATACTTCTGCATACATGCAGCTTTTAAAAACTAACCACAGCTGATAGCATGTTTTCAGGAATGAATTGCTTGTAGTTCAGTTAAAAAGAACTTGTAGCAGAACTGTCAGTGACAAAGCCATGTGGCTTTATCGTAGGATTTTACAAGCCTGTGCAATAATCGGGAATGTGGATACGTAATTTAAAAAAAAATCATGCTTTCCTTCCACAGCTTCAAAGGTGAAAAGAAACCTCCTGAGTTTCAGGAGAAAGAAAATGATGAAGGCTCTCTAAGAATTTCCTTCCTCTTCTTACTAACTTTTCAGAAGAGCTTAGCCTTTACATTGCCTTGGGAAAAGGGTGAAATAGGGGTCTTTATTTTACTGAGTGAATGGAGGGGTTCACTGGGAGTTTCTAGTTTCTAACAAATCCAGGGGTGGCACATCACCCTTTTTCCCTATGTGACATGCTTTGTGCAAGCAACTGCGGCTGTCTGCTTCTCTTCAACTGGAGCTTAACAGCATTTGTTTGCAAACTTTGTCATGCACAGGGTTCAACTCACTTTTTAGGATAAGGAGAGCTTTTTTTCACCTCCCACTTGGAACAGCATGAACAGAGCGGGTAGATTTCAGTCTCCTTTTAGAAACTTCTGAATCTGCGAGGATGTAAGACATTCAGGTCATCAGAATTTATGAGACTCCTGGTACTCGCATTTTTCCGTGTTCCTCAACCCTCATAAAGTAAGGGCACTGGAGATGCACCTCTACATACACTTATGTCTCTTTTTAGGATTAGGCAGAGCCACTGTTCAGTTCGGCCCACCCATGAAGGTTATCCACACAACCATGAGAGCTAAAGGCTTTTCCTGCAAATGCAAATTCTAACTGTGAAACAGAAATGACTTTTGAAAGTTGCATATTGCTCCAATATGCACAGGAATGTTTTAAGTTCTGGACATGTATCAGAGTATACTTGAACTGTAGGAGGTTTCTGACTTTGAGAAAATTTGTGGAAAAATGAAAATATTACTTTTACAGAGACAGCAATAAAAGAGTCGAGTTCTTCCTCCCCTGAGGGAGGCAATACAGATAAAAGACTTGTCACTTGCAAGTAAAGAATCTGTGCACAGATACTAGACACAATGATATATACCAATAAAAATAAAATAAGAAGGGTAATGGCCAAGATGTGAAAGCTTGAGAGAAAATCTTAGTAAAGATACAGAAGGTTTAAATCAGGCATCAATAAAAGGAGTTTAGAAAAGAGTGGCCAAACTACAGCTCACCACAGCAAATCGCACAACTTTCTCTATGCCAGCTTTCTGATGTGAATATGTGCGTGCCCTCATACGCTGTTAGTATCTGCACGACTACTCACGTGAGAGTACTACATCATTTACTGACTTACATGTCCTACTGCAAATGAGAGACTGGATATCACTGATTGAAATATAAATTACACTTAATAACGCTTGATGCACTTGGGATGTGACTGACCAAGCTGCTTTCTTCCCTAAATGTGTGCCATCTTTGGCTGCACAAAAAGACATTCACTGGTAAACCAAGTAGCAGAGACTTATTAAAACTTTTCCACTAATGTCTTTTATGGCAAGTTCAAACTAATTTTACTTCTTAGGAAGAATGAGCTTCTTAGGGAAACAAGGCTTGTATGAAGTTATTTCCTGCAAATATATGTGTATATGTCTGTCTTTGTGCTACTCTGCAGTAACTTTTTAGTCCACTGACTAATTTCAGGCAAGAATGAGAAGGGGAGAGGGCTATATGGTCACTAAGTTACATATAACAAAGTCTATACAAATTTTTTTAAAATAACAGGCTCATGTGGAAAAGGTCTGTAGCACCCCTTACCAAGGATCTTGTTCATCACTAGGTTCCTTTCACAAGAAAACCTCCAGACTGGGGTAGGACTCAGCTACAAGGCACAAACCCACATGAGACCACGGTCCCTTAGTTCCAGCCCTCTTACACGGCCACTTATCACTCACTTAAACTCCCATGTTTCTTGACACTGGATGTTAGAAACTGTGTGTGAGTGAAAGGGGATTTAAAAAGAAATATAATCTCATTTTAAAAGTACTTTCGTGCTTTCCTTTGAAATTAAATGCCCTACTGAACTGAACTGGAGACTTAAAATTTTTCTTCTGAACTGTTTCATAAGATGTCATGTTAAATTGGAGCATTACATTTTTATATCTGTCCGTCTGTCAGTTTATCTAGCTGTCACTGATATTTGTATGCCTACATGAAATGCTGTGATACTGGAGTTTCCATTACCTAATCTACCACCGCAATAGACAGCCACTGTTGGCAATCTCAGTGAAGAGTCTAAAAAGTCAGAACTATGTCAAAAACTGAGGCCTATGCTACTGCCCCCACAACGGGCTCTCACAGAGAGCTACGTTTTGGGTTGAGATATCAAATAAAATACAGCAATCTGTTTTGTAGAGAAGAAATCCACAAATTCCACAGTTTTCATGGAAGAAATACAATGTGTGTATGGCTTTTTGTAGTCATATTCCCAGGAGTGGGCATTTTCAGCTTGTTTTCTGCAATTCTTTGCTTTTCTAGAAGAACACTATTATAGATTTAGCTATCACATACACTTAGAGTGTAGATATGCCCATGCTAGAACCTAGGGTTATCACCAGTGTTGTACGTAAACATATCAGACTTTAATTTGGCTTTACACCTTAAAATTTAGAAGTGCATATATCAAATTGTCTCTGCTACTCAAAGATCTCTATATTGTGCCACGCGCACATACTGTTATTCGCAAAATCTTTTAACGAGCAAAAAGGAAACACACCATAAATCTAATGCCAAGAATTGATTGTTCAAATTGTAGCAATCTTAACTCTCTAATAAAAGAATAATTAGTTCAGATAAAATTACAGAAAAAAAAAAGATCATTGTTATGGGAAAAGTCTTAATAAACAATAATACAATTAAAATTGTTATACAGCAAATTGCTGATAACACCCTTACACTCCTAGGAGGAGTATGATGTTTAGGGTTTCCTTCTTGTCACTCTCGAACCCACCTGGGTTTTTTCCTCATCTCCCGACATAATCTACATCTGTTTTATCCTCTCTGACCATACATCCAGAGTTACTGTACATCATGCCTTTTTGATTTGTTAGATACTTGTGGGCTTTATTTTTCTTACCCTAAAACCAGTTCTCCTCAGCTCCCAGGTCCGCATTTCTTTAACTGACTCTTGGTGAGATGTTTATAGATCCCTGGCATTAGCCTGTCACCATCTTACTTTCCTACCTTCTCACTGTACACTGCACCCTACAATGCACCCCATGTTCCCGCTTTCGGAGCCTCTGCTGCTGTTCCATTCCTCTGTTCCTCTACACTCTGTCATCATGTTGGAGCCATAAATAATTAGTTCTCCACAATGTAAGTAGCCTTGACTGCTATGAATATAAAATTATAGTTATAGCAAAAAATTATCAAAAGTAAAACAAAACGAGCATAGCCGCCAGGCCACTAGAAAAATTGCTGTTCCAGTTAAACCAAAAAAACCCTAAAACTGCAAGCAGGGCAAGGAAAGTTTAGACAAAGTAAGTCTGACAAACCTCATCTGTGAGGCCTTACAAAGTCAGTACAAAGATTGAGACCTATTACTAATAATAACAAAATTGTACTTACATGGTACACTATCCTGTTCAGTAAAATCCCCAAAGAAAGCACAAACTTCTTGAAAACTTGATAGGATCTTGCAAAATGTGTTAACTATGTTCCACAGTGATGAACAGACCTAAAACATTTCATCTTGCTACCCATCATCGCTTCACGGAAATTCATCAGAGAAAGCTGCCCAGTTTCTTGGGTTCAGTATCCTTCACTTACCTAATTCCCTCTCTTTGCACCATATACCGTTTCACCAGCTGTTTGCATGCCATGTCTTCATTTAAAAAAGAAAACAGCTGAATGAAATATGCTTCAAAGCCTTTTTATCCAGTATTTTTAATCTCCCCTACTTGGAAACCTATCAATAATTTTTTTTTAGAAACATTTTTTGGTACAAAAAATAGGACCTTAAAAAGTCAAGTTAACTGAAAAGGAACAGATGTTTACATTGGTGCCCAAGGGTGCCATACCACTTCAGTATCGCGTTATTGTTGCCTACAGTCCACTTCAGACACTTATATACTACTAAGGAATTCCCTGATGGTTATAACAGTCAATATCATGGTGTGATAACACAACCAAGTGCAGCTATGTTTCTGATCTACCACTCTGACATATATAGCACTGTAACTTCCTTTTGTCACAGTAGTTCTGAATCATCAAGCCTAATGTAAAAGGAGATCAAATTAACAGAGATGGTAGTTGACATCATCATTACACATGGGTTCTGATTGTCGGTAAAGATGATACAATCTATGATAAGTTTCTTTGAATTATAATCAGTTCTTTTTCATGTTTTCCCTTACTACATGTTTTATTTAACCATACAAATATAAATGTCAGGTTTTAGCGAGGAAGCTTATGGCAAGGTCATTAGCTTATTAGACTGTTGCAGTAAGCAAGTAATGTAAGCCTTCAGGAAATGGGTAAACCTTCTATGTATCTGAGCAAGAAAACTTCACCTTGAGCAAATTGTTTCTTACTTAAAAATTACTCTAAAACTTCAGCTTGCCGAAGCAGACACAGTCACAGCAAAAAAATGCTTTCTTAAGTTCTTCAGGTATATTTCTTTGCTATTAGTTTAAATGTGACTTGAAATATTTTATTTAAAATTCTATCTAGAAATAAATCCATTTTTAGATGCTGTAGTAATTGCTTTGTTATAAAGTCACGGTATCTAAGAGACTGATTGAAAGGAAACTGCAGCTTCCTTAAGGGAGTACACGGCCATTTAATTTAATTATCTTATTTCAACTGGTGATAATATCCAAAGGGAAACCATTTCTAAATTTACTTTTTATTAAAACTGAATTCAAGCACAGCCAGACAAATTTATATATACCACAAATGTATTTTAGCTTCAGTGCCACTGTCAGACTCATTACCCATCACTTCAGAAATCAAATGAGGAGAATGTCCTGTTATTCTATAATATCGGAAAACAGACAAATACAAAATAATGAAACTGTAAAAAGGAAATTATTTAACAGAGATCAAAGTGATTTTTTTTTTCGACATTTCTGTGAACTCTCATAAGGAAGAAACTCCCAGGGGGGAGTCTTCTGATTAGTCTTTTCCTTCATAACCGCTTCCAATGCCATGTTCAGTTAGCAATGGCACTTTCCTGTCATTCATGGTCATTTGAGTCACACTGGAGACTGGTCCCCATTTTGTGCACAACTGATACCCAGCAGTGATTTTCTATGAGACATGAATGTATACATTTGCAGGAAGAAAAACCTTTCTGAGGGTTGTTGGTACACATTGTAGGGCAAGAAGAGATTGTTATATATAGTATTGTATTGCTTTTCTACTGCGGCTCTTGAGCTTGACCCTGTACTATAACCATTGTTAGTTACAAACACTAACCACCTGAGAATAAACACTCCATTTGGCAATCCATTAAAAATAAAAGTGAACAAGACCATTAGGAATTGTTGGCAGCAAAACTGTTCAAAGCCCTTATACATTAACTACACTGGGCTTAATTGGGAAATGCCCACTTTGCACAGCTGCAGCAAAGACTTATTTCCTGCTCTTCTAGAAAGTAAATAGCTGTTTTCTTCTTACCTTCAAGGTGACATCTCCCATGCTACAGAGTAATTCAAAGGTAAGAGGTATTTTTAGCTCCCCTTGTAGTTCTTAATACAGTTATGGCCATTACACAGCACATTAGTTTTTCACAGGGATGTTCTTAGCAATAAAGTAGGCTTGGGGCCTATCACACTCTATGATTTTATTCTTCCAGCACATCCCTTTTTTTCTCCGTACTGCAGATAACTGTGATCTTGTACTGACTTTTTAGTGCATATTTTCTGATTTTTGTTCCATTACTTTTTTGACTACTCTTCCAAATATTTTTTCCAATACTTTTTCTGTTGCTTGGTTATTATACAAATGTTTTGAAGTTGAGGTTCAATATTCTGAAGTGTCATTTTTGCTGCGACATAATGTTGGAAAACTGATGCCTATGGCATTCATAAATCCTTATAAAAACAAGTAACCTATTGACACATTCATCAGTTGGAAACTGGAATAAACCTGTGCTCTGACTTCTTAGAGTTAGAGGCCATTTAATTCATCTAGTTAGATCAACATTCAGTCTGAGTTTTGTTTGGGTGAGATATCTTTTCAGGAAAGACATACTGTCTTATTTTGCTGGCACATCAAAATACAGAATCCATCAATCTTCTTCCTAACGGTGAACTGTTACCACTATAAAAAATATTTTCCCAATTTTTATTTGTATTCTTATTCATCTTTCAGCATTGTTTTTGCTATGTGTTTCTTCGCTGTACTCATGCAGCTTTTGATACTCTTTTTGCATTTGGATGTAACCAGCTCAATATTGATCCTGCTCTTGGCTGTAGTGCCAAGTATCTTTTTGTCTTCAAATTTCAACAAAAATTACTTAATAGTTTCCTCCAGATGATCCCTGATGCTATTTTGCATCATTAAATCCCACTACACACTCACCAATGCAATGCTGATTCTTCACTGACTTCACTGTGACAGATTGTGTCAACACTTACTCAATCTCCTTCAAGTTTTTAATTTAATGTCATCTAATTCTTAAAGAGTTATTCAGCAGTACCAAATGTGCAGCAGAAACCTCAGAGTACCTACAGCTAATTTTATCAACGAAATACACAAATCTGTAAATTATAGAATCAGGTGTGTTTGATTTCCATAAAATTGTATCCCTTCTTGCTGACTACATAAGCGTTCTTTCACTCTTACATTTAAAAATCAAATCCTGTATCACTTTTTGCTTATGTTGTGTGCAAATACTATCAAACTAGAGAGCCCAGTTTTCCACTTGCCTTCTTTGAACAGTAGCACAGTGTTTTCATTCGTTCAGCATTCTACACTACAGTCAGCATTCAATTTATATTACTAATTATCACCGGTAGGCCACAGATGTATCTGTCACACTATTTTAGGACTCTTGACTGGGAGTTATTGGGACCTGCAGATTTTAAAAGGTTGGCCTGTAGTTCATTTTATTCTTTCCAGTTACTAATGGACCAGAAAGTACTTTATATGAGTGTATTATCACTATTCTTCCAAGTAAAGAAAGGAATATTTATTCAGCACTTCTGCATTTTCTATATCACTGCTAACAATTTTACCATCTCCACCTATTATATTGCTCTTATCAAGCCTAAGATTCATTTTTTTATCTAATATACTATAAAAATGATTCATATTGTCCTTAGCAATATCAGCTATGGGTTTTTCCTGATATCTTTAGGGTTTCTTCCTTATGAATCTTCCTATTTATAACAGTCATTACTTTATTTCATCTTACTTTAAAACCCTCTAGGGTTTTCTTTATTTCTAATTGCTGTCATTATTGGTCCCTGAAACAAGCATGGGCATTTAAAAAAACCTGTCCTTCTTTTCACTGTAGTTATATAGATGTCAGACATACAAATTTTTCTTAAAGAATTTGCTGTTTTTATTCCCATTCCCTCTGTCTCCTTTTTTGCCAGTCATAGTTATTCACAGTCTTTTGATTTTGGATCAATTTGTTATTTAGACATATATATAACATATATATGTGTATACATATGTAGTCTGATTGGAACTTTCCTTTGCTTGTTTGCACCGTAAGTAATCAGATCATAAAAATCAGTCTCTATACAATCACTAAAAGCCAGATGACTTATTTACCTCCAGATTTATTTCATGTTGAGTGCAATACTAAAGTATTTAATTATATTCACAATGATGAATCAATGTAGAACCATTGCATATGAAAGGTGCACGTTCAAATGTGTACATAGACTTGCGAGTCTAACACTTTTGTTCCTTAGATGTTTTTATTTAAGCTGTGATTTTTCTGTTAAAGATTTACACAGGTTGTTTCATTAGTGATAGTCTTTATCTTTCTTTTTTTTTTTCTGTATTGCCAGTACTCACCTTTATAATTTGCATTCTTGATCCTAAGCTATTATGTGATACAGGTTTTTAAATGATTGCTACAGCCTCTCTGATAATGTAATTTAGATAACCTGGCATTTGGAGATAATTTTATTTAATATAAACTGTGTTTCAGTTATTTAAATATACTAATTCATTTGCTCGCAGTCTGTGTTGTTGAAATATTATTACCACCATTTCAAGATCATCTCCCGCTAAACAATTATTTCTGACAGAGATGGCTGTGAAACAAAATCGTAGAGTCCAAACCATAGATAACAGATTTTCAAAATCCAGCTCCCATGCTGTAGTGCAAAAACTGGTTTACTACACTCAAAAACTGAATAAAGCCTTTTTCATTAAAATGTTGTTGCAAAAAAGAAGGAGCTAGAGCCTTCCTCTCCTGTGCAAGAAAGGGATTAAGGAATAGGGCTTCCAGATTGTGACTGGAGTGTAGAAGAGTAACTGCGTGCCACTCCAAAGCCAGCGGTGTCTTTCCCGGGGTCAGTCCCAACAGCCTGCTTCATAGTGCTGTGCAAATGCTGTCACTGAGCATTACTTCATGGGCAAAGGGACTTGGATGCCCCTCTGTAGGGATCTCCTCATAAAGGTTTCCTTCCCAGGCAAAGGAAACAATGGCTTCTGTTTTTTTTTAATTCCCCAGGACTTGAGTGTCTTGCCTGGAGCATGCAGAAAAGTAATCCTTCGCTTATGTTACCATGGTACTGAACCAACAGAGTTGCTTGATGTCCTCTTAGTCTTATGTGTATTTCCAACCACAGTGTAACAGCCAGAAGGACTCTCACAGTTCTGAAGTCTTGGCTACAGCAAAACCATGCTGATTGACAGGCACAATTTTTCTTTCCTGAATTGACTTTGATAGCTGAATCGACTAATAATTGTAGATATTTCCACAGGAAAGGTCAATTTTGACAAATGGCTCCTTGAAAAATGCTGAACATACTTCTGCCTTGTCATCTTGCATCTCTATTATAAATTATAGTAAAAAACATAATCTGACTGTAGTCAGTGTAAATCTGCCTTTGGAAAATACTTAACTTCTTCATCCAGTCTGCCAAGATTTATCTGTATTAAATCTGTACTATTGGTTTTCAACAGCTGAGAATCTGGCATGCCATTTTTAATAGCAGAGATGCAGGCAACTAATTAGAGCTCTATTTAAAGAAAAACGGGAATTAGTAACTTTTCAAAGCTTATGTATGTTCCCCAAAGTATTCACCAAAACATGCGACAAGCACTTTCGTACTTGTTCTCTCAAAAGCTCAGCCATAAATCCATTATGTTATCCTGGAAAATCCCACGGAAAACAGACTAACAGAGAAGTTTAACATCACTGCTAGTATTTGGAAGTCTTGCTGTATGTGGGGAATCTATGTGTGAAAAAAAAGATCAAAATCCAGAGAGCGCCCACAGGAACAAATGTGGATTAGCAAAGAAGAACTTCTGCCTGGCTCAGGCTGTAGAAGGAGAAAGACAGGAAAGCATAAGCTCTCCTCCTCAAGCTATGTATGCAATCACTTTCTCAAAGAGTTCAGCCAGACATGATTTTTATCCAGTTGCCTAGCAGTCAGGCTTACTGCTCAGTGTAGCCTAGGGATAAAGGAAGAACAACACAATGGTTCTAGTCTGTTGCTCTTTGTATCTTATAACATAAATTAATTGCAGCCAAAGCTACAAATGCTAAGAAATAACTTCATTTGACTGTTTGCTTGCTATGTCTGTGTCGTGTTTTGGCCCAATGAACACGCAATCGTTGTCACAGGGCATGTGACCCCCCAAAAAAATCAAGAGATTTCTCTCTAAGAAAATATGGTTTTCTGGTGAGCTCACTGTGTTGAGTTTCTTTAGACACACGGTGGAAGAAAAGTGAAGTCTCTCCCATCTTGGCCAGAACCCTGCTTGCTCTAATTGACATAGTATAGGATGGGGAAGAAGAATGCTACTTGACTGAGACAAGGAGAAAAAAATCACTTCCTTTACTTGCACTTTTTCATAGCCCAGTACAGTAGACATGTTCCAAACATGCCTACAAGACTGGAGCTCAGACACTAAATGGGCACAAAAAACATTTACACTGACTCCCAGCAGTGTTTAGGCTTGAACTAAAAGCTGACAAAATGTATGTGTTTTCAGGTGTGCCCAGAAGCAGAGGTTTACATGCCCTGGAGGACTCCTGAGAGAAATCAAAGCACCAGGAAACTTTTGATGTTAAAGGTCTTAATACTGAGTCCTAGAATTATACACAAGGAGGCAAAGATGGTGTTGTTTTACAAGGGTCGTCTTCTGAAACAGAACTTCATGTTTAACAAAATTAAGATAATATCTGAGAGTCCTGCTAACATCAATACTCACAGATGACTTGTGTTTTTCTACTTCTATAAATAAATGTTTTTCCTCTGGAAACAATGAACCAACATTGTATGCCTAGGTTTTTCTTTTATTTTTAACAATGTTCCTGTCCTGTTCTGGGCTTACGATTTTCACTGACTTCTATACATAAATATTCCAGTCTTAAACATGTGTTTTTAAAGTATTTTAGACCAAGGGAGTTATGATGAGGACGCAACAGATGATGGAACAGTGCTTTGATGTTCTTATAACTATTTCTGGAAACATGAAGAGACTGAAGAGAGTAAATTCAGGAAATAAATAATAGGCTACAAATCCTTAAGCGAATCTCAGTCATCCTCTTACTGCCATAAACAATATGTAAGATTGATTTGCATTATATCAAATGCATAATGGGAAGGATTTTCTTCTCCAAGATCTGTTTAGAATCCTGTCTACTTCCTCATACTCCATTAAGTCCTTACAAGTATTGTCATTGCATTTACAAAGCAAAATCAGAATAATTTATTTGAAGTCCATAGAAAAGGACCCTAACTCCCCTTTATATCAGATTTTTATTATAGTCTTCAACTCATATCATCACTACTAAAGGACATAAATTCCCCAGCTAGATTCCCCATAGATTTCTCCTACAACCTGTTTTTTGTTTTGAAAGAAACCTTCACCTTCAAATTATGTCTTTTAAAAAAGTCAGTTTTTATTTCATTGATATCACCTACTGCTGAGCCACTCTCCATCATCTTTGAGAGGTCCTGGAGGACAGGAGAGGTGCCCGAGGACTGGAGAAAGGCCAATGTCACTCCAATCTTCAAAAAGGGCAAGAAGGAGGACCCAGGGAACTACAGGC
>Ga0065711_1001096_pt1 | contig 48413 bp, 41 predicted proteins | sample Hoacrofraction12_FD_59098 | JGI IMG/M metagenome (GOLD analysis project Ga0065711, IMG submission 59098) | Hoatzin crop microbial communities from Cojedes, Venezuela - Epithelial fraction 12 v2 (version 2) | ecosystem: Host-associated > Birds > Digestive system > Esophagus > Crop | place... | reverse complement strand
GTGCCTGGCAGCTGCCTTCGCTGCCTGCGGATTTCGGGCCGCTTTGCATCCCGAGAATGGAGAATTTCGCAGCTGCGGGGCTTTGCAGGCGGAGGGCGAGCGGAAAGATGGCATCGGGCTCAGCTGGGGGGCGGGGGGGAGGACAACCGCACGGTTGTGTTAAATATATGGTGGCTTGTGGCTTCAGCAGGAGGAGACCTTCTCTCCGTGGTGTTTGCGCTGTGCTTGGTGCGGCGGTTTCCGAGCCGGTGCCGTATGTTGCGGTAGCGCTAAATGCGTAACCCGGAGGGCGGTGAGGAAAAGGAGATGGGCGCTTCTGGATCTCCTGTCGGCGCAGCGCGATAGTCGCCGCTGGCTTTACTGACCTTCAGCTGCAGGTTTTTGGGCTGGTGGTAAAGCCGAAGCCCTACGGGCTTCCAGGATTGTGCCGTTCCCTGCCGAGGGAGGAGGGCTGGCTTTTGGGTCCCGGGAGCCCTTTCGCTGCCCCGCCCGCCCCTGTGCCCGCAGAAGGTGCCGGGGACAGGCGGTGGGTACTGCTGGTGCTCATCTCTCTGGCACGCAGCGCCGGCCGCCAGCTGCCCGCTCTGCCTGGGGATTACCGGGCGCCTTGCGCAGGGACATCCATCAGCTGCTTCCATCTCGGGCACGCTCGCCTTGGTTTGCAGCGGTTTGCTGTGAGATGACATTGACTGAATAAGGACTGGCGCATCTTCGAGGGTGGGTGGGCGAGCAGCTCTGCCCGCCGCTGCTCCTGTTCCCGGGGAGTTACCCTGAGCGGCTGGGCTTGACCTGGGGGAGCGGGGCTTGGTGCGGTGCTGGCCCGAGCCTTGTTCCAACTGCCGACACGGTTGCAGAATGCTGCTGGGTCGGAGTGGCAGCCCAAACCTGCTGGGTCTGGTTTTGCAGATGCTGATTCCACTGGTGTGAGCTCCTTTACGGAGACTTGGAAGCGTGCTTTGAACCTGCCTGACCGCGTGGGGAAAAACACCCGAGTTAGCAGCCGATCTAGTGAGGAACTGGCTGCAGCAGCAAGGTCCTGGCTCCGCGCGTGAGAGCGAGCATGGCCGCGTCTGTGGCTTTCTCCTGACTGCGGTTCCAGGAGGAGACGGGACAGGCGAGCTGTCTCCTGGTCTGTGGTCCACCCTGGACTCATCGCAGGTGCTGAATTCATGCTGTGTTAGCCACCAGATGGCAACCATATTTGTGGTTAATAGTAAGGTGGGCGGTAAAGGCTGAGCTTCTGGCCTGCTGATGAAGTTCTTGTAGTTACTGGAGGAGCCCAGAGCCAAGCGCGGCTTGCCAGGCCCTTCCCCGCCTTCTTATCTGAACACACGCAGGTTCTTTTCTTTGGGAGAGAGTTTTCCACCAGTTCCTCTCGGCTGGAGATCCAGTTCACTTCCTTGCTTATTCCCTGGTGGTGACTGGGGATGTGGGAACAGCAGCAACAATAATAATGGAGAGTTTAGCTGTGTATTGCAGGTAGTTTGCACGATCTGAAATCAGTTGTTTGTCTCTTTACACAGGAAAAAAGCACAGCTCCTTTTCCCTCTAAGCAGAAAAGGAAAACGCAACCCCAAGCACTTGCTTAATAACACAAATCCTAGGCCCTTTGGCTGTTGTTAGTTTCCCTAATGCAAATGAAATAACTTTTCTCTCTGGGCCCTCAAAAAAGAAAAAAGCCGACATTGCTTGCTTCATCGTCGGACTGGCCCCTCCATACTGCTGCAGCTTCGTCTCGAACAGTTCCTCTGTCGTGGAGCGTTGGGTGTTTTACCCTTGTCTCCAAGGGACAGACTTTCACCGAGGCAAGCACATGGATGTGAGCTTTCAGCTCGTGAGGGAAGTTACAGCTGAATATGAAGTGAAGAGGAAGGCACTGGTGGTTGTGGCAGTGTGCTGGTGTTAGTCTTGTGGTATTTTGTTTTAAACTATGATATGTAATACTGTGTTTAGCAGGAAGGGTAAACCACATGTCTGGAGGTAAGGACCAGGTGTTTAAAAAATAAAGGAAAAGGTAAGCAGAAGTGTGCAGAGGTAGATCTGGGTACACAACATACCAAGCATGTAAGAATTTTTTAGGTTTTGGTGAAGGGATGCTGAGTGGGTTTGAAATTTCCTTTTTGAGGCTAGTATAATTTGAGGCTTAAACAAGCTGACAGTGTTCCTTTAACATGTCCTCTTTCGATTTGAATCTAGGATAAAAATTCTTCCCTTCAGAGTGGTATCTCCCTCCCAACTTGAGCCCTGAGTCTTTGACTTCAGCAATTTCCTTCTTGGTGAATTTAAGCCTTGTGTTAAGCAAAGAATGATGTCTTTTTGTTCATTGCAGAATTCACACTGAAACACTGTACACATCCTTTCTTCCCTTCTGAGATGGCTATTATTTTAAAGTATGTAAGATATTCCTTCAGAAGTGCTGTTTGTGTTGAGCCTTTCAGCAAAACTATTGGCTATTTTTGGAAGACGCTTTCTCAATTCCGCAGGAAATATGGGGCAGAATGGTTGACTATGCTGTTTGCAAACGGGCTGTGCACCCTTTAACCTCTCTCACTCTGTTTTCAAAGGTAGCCTCAAGTACAATATTTGGTGATAACTTCCCATTGTCCAGTGAAATGTATCAAATAGGTGGATGCCTCTGTCCAGAGAAACCCACCTAGCAGAAGGGACCTGTGTAAACGTTGCTAACTTATATATCATCCTTTGCAACTGACAATTAGGAGATTTAGGCTGGAAGTTGTGCTTTCTTCTTCCTGTAGTTAGCTGAAGGATTTTCAGGCCAAGGCATTGAGCTCTGAACCTTTCATAATTCTAAACTGCTTGAAATAGAGTGAAATTGTAATGCCTCCAATGTCATGGTATCTTGGAGAGAGCCTAGTGTTTGCAAACTCTTTTAAACTTTGCCAGTAAGGATTTGAAGTTTTTTTACTTTAAGACTGTAATCCATCATCTCTGCTAAAATTTATATTTCTGCAATACGATCAGTTTTTATCTGATACTTTTGAAATTTTAAAAAATCTTCCCAATTCCCACATCTCTTACTTTGCTCGAAGAGTGTCCTGTTTCTGGATGTGTTGGTCGGCACATGCACAAACATTTCTGCTTCAAACAAACTGAGATGGTGTCTGGGGGACTTGATGCAGTCCTGGTGTGAGGGCAGCTCCTCCGTGATGTTCCGGGAGGGGGCTGAGTTCGAGGAGCAGGTGGGTTGGGATTTTGCTCCTTGGCTGGCGGTGAGGGCCCTCGTCACAGAATCAAGCTCTTTGCTTTCCTCCAGCAGACTAGGCAGAGATTCAAAGTGGAAGGGGAGTATTGGCTGTGTGGGTGCCGACTGAGGATTTAAATTGTGCACAGATTACTAGGCACGTCTGAGGAGATGAACTGTAAAGCTGACATTAGAAAGAGAGGTTTTTTTTCCTCGGGAGCTTTTTTATGTGGAGAGTGGAAAGGGATATACTCATTTTTCCCTTTCTAGGCTTAAACTGAGTATGGGAAGTTCCTGTCCTATAGGAATGGTGGTCTCTTGCTCCCTTTTCGTTGCAAAGCTGGGTAAAACGAGGGGTCTGTGTTTTGTGACATGAATAGGCTGTCATATTTTTTTGTTTCCACTCTGATGTACCAACAAACCAAGGCATCCATCCCCCTTTTCTCCTTCTCTGTCCCTCACCAGAGGGGAGGGCTTTGCTCCCAAGACCTGTCAAAGTTTGGTTTGGGCATCCAGACTTCCTTGTGTTAGAGAGTATTGTTTGGGTCGTAGACTCTGCCATGGGCTTGTTGCTGTGAGGTGTCGCTTCTGCTTTTTGTTCTTGGCTTACTTGGTTTCCGCCGATGTTTGCCCACACCTATGTTCGCAAGGTTTCCCTGACTGTGCCTGCTGTCAGGGCAAAATTCTGCTCTCCTGGGGCTGCACAGTGCGAGGAGGCTGGGCTGTATTCCTGCTATGACCAGAGCTGTTGGTAGCCAGGCTCGCTGATCCTTGTCTCCTGCCTGCTACAGCGCAGAAAAAGATTTATATGGCAGTAAACCAAAGGCTTTGCTAAAGAATTTGCAGCCACGCAAGGAGAAACAACCAAGGACGCTGGCCCTGAGAAGGAAGGCGGAGGACTGCTTCTGGCAGGCCGCTGCAGCCTGATGTCCCAATGCTTTTTCCATTTAGTTTGTCTCCTGTAACAATTGTAGCAGCACAGACTGTGTCCAGAAAGGATCTTGTCCTTTCCCAGATCCTTAGGCTTTGTTTCTTTCCCCTTGCAATCCCTTGCTGTATGTGAGGAGGTTGTGACTTGGGTGGAACAGGGTTTGCAGAAGGCATAGCTTGCATTTTGAGTTTGCCCCGATAAGACTTTTTTTCCCCCCTGATAACACCTGGAATGAAATCTCAGCCCTCTTGAACCATGTTGAGAACCTTAAACCAAATTTGAATACAGCTGTCTTCAGGGTTCAGCTGTCAGAGGCTGCCTGATCTGCAGAGCCTCTGCAGACGGGCAGGGAGGCTTTATATAAAAAAAAGGTAGATGCAGAAAGCTGTCTTATTGAGAAGGAAGTATCACATCTGCCTACTTGGGAGGAGGGGAGTCCCTGATGGTTTTCCTTCAGGATCCCTCTGTCTCTTCAAAGCTCAATGGTTTTTGCTTGGCTTTGCCACCAAACCACCCTACCCTGTGCAATCTGCCTTGTTGTGCCAGTGGAGTACAAAAAGCTGAAGAGCTACGAGAGTTGTTGTCTTGCTGATCTGGCATGAAACTTTTTTTTCCCCTGGAGAACTCCCCAGAAGACAAAGAAAGGGCTTCTTAATTTATATCTGTTTGCTTGTTCAAGAAGGCAGGGCTTAGGTGACTGTAGAGTCTCAAAGGTACTTTGTGCCTCAAGTTTGCTGCAAAACAGGCACTGGATAGAAGAGGGGGATCTGAATTAATGCCCCTAATGTACAGATGATTCCAGTGTGAGATCAGACTGTATTACTGGGTGTCAGATAATCTGCATGGGGCAGGGAGGAGGTGAAATAAGAAACCGGGCTCCGCGTGTTTCCTTGCCCATAGAGCAGTTTGATTGGCAGGGTGCTTACAGGGCCCTGCTGAAGGTGCCTCTCTGTCTGGGTGTTGGCAACAGATTTCTTTTAAGAAGCAGAATGTCATGGATGGGTGAATTTTCTGACTGGAAGAGGCCCAGCCCTATTCCTGGTCGCTTTATCTTCCCCAGAAGTTCTGGTCTTACAGCCAGTCCCCTTTGGTGCAGTTCTTGTGAGATCAGGCTCATGAAGTAGGATCTGGAAGATCTCTTTTCAGTGAAGACTTCTGGTGAGGCTCTAGGCAGGATAGTGTTAGTGTTGCAGAACTCATCTGCTGGGCGGATGCTGTCAAACTTGTGTGTCCTCTCCTTCCATCGTGCGTGCTGGTTGTGAAGCAAGGCTTTGTGTTTCTGGGCATAAATGTTTTTTTGCAATGTGACGAATGCTCTTGGCACATGACTAGCAAATGGCGTGGCTGGCCAAGCTGTTGAGGAAAGCTGTGTGCAGCCTGAGGCGTTCAGCTCCTAGCTGGGCTGGGGTCTTTGGGAATAATGCAGGTTTTCTTTTGTTCATCGCAATTTGGACAGAGGCAAGACCTCGTGGCTTGGGACCAAATGTGCCATAACGCTCTGATTCTAGAAACTTTTGGGGTGACAAGAGGCAGATAGCTTCAGTTGACAGGTACTAGTGGCTATTTTTTCCCCGCTGTTGTGATAGTGACTGGACACCTGAGCTGTTCGCTTTGCGAGTTCTGCAGCTTCACAAGGATCAGCTTACAGTTCTGGCTGTCTACGTGGGCATGCAGGGGTCAGGCTGTCTTCCCCAAGCACTGTGCTGGCATCTTGACATTATCATGAAGACAGGCTCCATTTGCCCAAGCAGAACAGACTTGTAGCCCTGTATTCTTCAGCTCAGCTCCCTAAGTGGGCTGGCAAATTCAGGGTGTGCAGACCAGCTGCTTCTGCTGTGCGTGAGGCTGTATTAGTGTTGACTGGGAGACTGTGCACTCTCCACCTTAAAGCAATGAGATGGGAACAAATATTAAAATACAAATAAAGCCTCCTCAAAGAGCTGCTGCCAGGTGGAATAGTGCATGAAGGTCCGTTTTGACATCAGCCCGTGTTTTGGCCTTCTCTGGAGGGACTGTATACTTGCTTTTCTCCAACAACTGTAATATTAAATGCGTGAGTGTGAGCAAACCTTCACCCTTCTGACATTCGCACTGCTGGGCTAAAAGGGGGTGTCTCTCATGGGAAGGGGTTGGAAAGAGGAAAGTATTTTGCATTGTCTTGCTAGTTAAAATTAATTTTAAATATAGTATTCGTTGTCCATTTGATACTGTTGGAATAGGAGTGAGGAACCTCTGCAGAATTGCTTGATCTTCTGGCAGCAGTGCAAGGGATGAGTAAATCTTGGCAGGCATTTTCTCAGCAGGTGCATGCAAGTGACTGATGGACCTCAGATAGTTCAGGTTTCCCTTGGAACATCTCCTGGCTTTGCTAGCCTCTGAAGCTGCTTGATCTTCACAAAGCTGGCAAGTGCTGCGGGGTAGGTCCTGGCCCTCAGTCCTAGAGGAATAATTGGAAATATAGTTATTAGCAGAAAATAGCATTAATGAATCTTTTTGTTTGTTTCAGGTTACATTTTTATTATGCCAACTTGCTTGCATCGTTTTGTTTCTTAGCTGCTACTCAGAGAGTACCTCTCTGTAGATGTGTAGTTCTATGGTCTGAAGGAACAGCCCTGGTAAATGAGAATAGAGACTGTCCAACCTGAATAGGTAGTACAGTTATTTAAACAATTTTTTTGCCCCTTTTTTTTAAGTTTATTCTTGATTATGTTGGGCACTTGCGTTTGGGAAAGGTCTGGATGTTAGTTAAATGTTGAGGAATGCTTGGACGCCAGAGCTTGGGGCATTACACAGACCTAGGCAGAGATCTCGCAGAATCACCGTGAAGCAGCTTTATGACGTGAGGAACAGGTACTGTGTTTGCTCATACCTTTGCAAGTACGCATGTATAACATAGATTTCTCTACTGTTTAGGCTGTGCTGAAGTAAACTTCGCTCAGACCTGTGGCTGGCAGGTTAAAGTTTTTGGAAGTCAGCATTTCCGGAGGGGGTGCAGTTAGGGGAGTCATAAAAGCCAGACAGTGTCGCCTTTCTTTTTCTCTTTTTCTTTAGAAGAAAGGAGAAGTCTGGGTGGCAGTTTGTTCTTAGTATAGGCTGCCAGGCAGGATGGAAAGTGCAAACTTTACCTATAAGGAGGAAAGGAGTACTTAACAACAGCTAATCCCTCTGGGAAAATCACGGTGGCATTTAATCTCTTGATACAGAGGTATCAAAATCTGGAGTAGTGACCTCTCTGCAAGGATCTGACATGCAGATTCAGGAGGCTGGGAACCTGTTCTAAAATTATTTATCTTTTGGTCATTTTTCATTGAACATGTTTAGTTTGTGTATTTTAAGTAGGTTTAGAACTTTCTGTTAAACTTGGTTTGTTAAACTAGCCGCACTGGTTTCTGAGTTTTTTTCAAAGTCTCCTTTTCAGGAGGGAGATTAGAAGTTGATACAGCTGAAGTACAAACATTTTTCACTGGACAATAGCTAACATTCTGCTTTGAAACTGTGTTACAGAACTGCAATGCTTGTTTGCCAGCAGGGACGGAAAGGGAACTTCAATCCTACAGTAACTACGGTGTTCAAAAACACAACTAGAAGTGTTTACGCTTTTTTTTTTGACTTCATGGTACTTGGCTTGATTGCACATTTTATCAGGCCAGAAACAATAACATGTGACTTAACCAACTCAGAGCTGAGTTTGAAGGTACTTGCAGAGTGAAGAAGTAATTATATCCTGTTGGCTTTATTTGGAATGGTGCCAGTGACAGATGTGAACGTATACCCAGTAAGGTGTGAAGACTGAGATTTGAAGAAGTTGGTGTCTGCATCTTTTTCCTTAACATGAACCAGAAATGCTGGTCCTGTAGCTTTCTAGTACCCATATATGTAGATATATATATATACACACACACACTTGGGCTCTGCAGTGAAACACACCTTAAGGTATGGGTTCCTTGGTGGAGGAGTGAAGTAACTATTCTGTGTATTGAACTGACTGCTATAGTAGGAGAATACTAGGGATTTTTTTTCTCATCTGTCTATTTAGACTGAACAGCCATTGCAAAAGGCCAGGTCTAGCAGTGTGTTAATAAACATAAGCCATTGAAAGAATGTGCCCACTCCGATGCCGTTTCCCTCATTGTGCATACAGATGGTATGATTATTTGTTAGTATCTGCAGTGCAATTGTATTCTATATTACCAAAAAAGGCCGTTGCCTATCCTGAAACAATTCCAGTGTAAACGTTGGACAATCTCAGTTAATTAAGATGCTTCTGATTTGTTTCAGTAAAATTCTGTATTCCAGAAGATTTAAAAGGATTTTCAGATATTTTTGCAGAGGTCTGTTAAGGATGGCTTTGTAGGCAAAGGTGTGGGGCTGTTTTTGAGCAGGAATGTTTTTATGAAATACACAAGCTGAAGAAATAAGAAAGAGGTTGGCTTTCTTTGAGGAAGAGCAGCTGTATGTGCAGGGCTGGGAGGGGAGGGTTCGGGGACTGAGAGGGTGGAGGGGGTCAGAGAAAGCCAGAGGGGTGATGTGATCAGTCGGTCGTGGAGCCCTGTGGTGGGGTGCTACACACAGCTGCTCACGGTCTGGGACTTGTCTGTGAATGGGTGTAGGAGTCAATTGCTAGACTAGAACTTTTTGCTAAGCTGGAGGCTTTTGCTCTCCTTGTTCCCTAACCCTTGGTGAACATAATTCAGAGAGGAAGTGTGCGTTATCAGGGCTGGATGCCCTTACGATGAGGCTGGGGGTACAGTAGGCGAGAGCTGTGTTGCCACGCTGGGTGAAGGTGATCGACGTAGAGCTGGGGTGGTTTTAGCTGGAATGTCAGCTGTCAGTCCCAAGTCTCTAGTTGAGGACTTGGTTTTTGAGGGTCTCTTTGGGGAACGTGCTGTGGTGCTTTTCCTCTCCAAGGTCAACGTGGCCCAGATTCTCAGCAAGTACTCTGGCACAGAAGCCAGTGGGATTATACCCATTCACAGCAGGAGAACTTGGCCCAGCAAACCTAGTTCTCAATTTTGCTGCTACTCATCCTTCAGCTCTTCTGAAGTAGAGGCAGTCCTCTCGGGTGGAAAGGAAGAAGAGCTGTTCAAAAGCCACGTGGGAAGAACCAACAAGAGCTGATCATCTGTGTTGCTCCATATGTTCCCACTTTGATGGGACAAACCACACTCTGCAACCCAACCTGGCCGTGGAGGGCACCGTTCCTAAATCTCTCCCCTGTATCTGATCCCTTGTGGCTGCTGCCCTCTGTATCAGGGGAATCCCAACAGCTGATCCAAACGTCCATGTCTTTTCCCTTCGCCCCATCATGTATGTTACATCTTCCAGATCTGTCCTGCATTTGAGAAACTCCCATCCTTGTTCAGCAGGGTGGTTGTGAACCTGTACAGGAGCTTTCCTTGCCTCTTAAGGGCTTGGCATCCAGCCTGTCCCTTCCGGAGTCCCTTCTCACGTTGTTCTGCCTTACAAGAGCTCCTCTGCCCCTCTCCCTCCTAGCACACACCTGCTCCTTTATCTCTTTCTCCAGCTCAGGGATGACCTCGAATACCTTTTATGTTTTGTCCCAATTTGGTTGCTTCATTTTGCATTATGGCCTGCATAAAAATACTTCTTGCAAATATATCAGTGTTTAAAATGAGTGCAGAGGAGGAGGCAGAGGACTTGAGAAGGGGGATTTGTGCAAACAGTACTATTTATGCTATCTATTCCTCTTACTAGTGTTACTGTTGGCTATAGATAGGGTTTAATTAAGCTGTGTTAAATGCCTACCCAAGTAATAGACATTGATGTCGCTGAAGTCCTGTTGCCTGGAATGTCACATTGATGCCAGCTGAATTAAGTGATGCCATTTGGCCTTATCTACGGAGCTATGATGTAGCTACTACCCAGCTCCACAGTTGTGCCCACTTTTTTTATGGTCTCTGATTTGGTATCCGCTTAAGGCTGGGGCAGACGGAAGGTAGGGTGCAGATTTACCTGCTTTCTTGGAGACGGTTTGACATTTCCTTCTTTTTTTTCAGGGTATTGGTAGATACATATTCTCCCCAGTCTCTGGTTTGCTAAAAAGCAGGAACTCTGGGGAACTCAGTGTTTTTACCTGCCTGCTTTGAATAACAGCAATCCAAGTGGGGAAAAAATTGCCTGGAAAGTTATGAATTAGGCATACAGCCACACAGGGCATGGTTGTACGAGCATGCCTAGCAGCTGTGTGTTCAGTGCTCTGTCTCTGGTGGAGCTATGTGGTGGAGTGGCAGATGGGTGCAGCTCGTGCACCCCAGATTCTACAAACCAAGGCTGAATGGTCAAGATGACCCTAACAGAGTTTGTGTCTTCTGGTGAAGCCGTGAGTCTTCAGCACCTCTGGTATCAGGCCACCCGCTTAAGATGTCGAGTCTGAATCATTTGAAGTCCGAAAACTCTGGCTTAAGCTCTTAAGATCCTTAATCTGCACTTCTTGAGGTGGATGCCTGCTTCCAGCTCTGGGTTTGGTCTGGTGGAAGAAGTCACTGCTTCGGACTGGTTGTCCTGCTGCCGTGTCTCCTGCTCTGCATGCCTTCTGCTGGAGCACTTTGTGCAAGTCACCATCTGCTTGCCTCTCGATAAAATCTTGTCTTAGACCAACAACTTGAGCTGACCCAGCTACTCCAGCTGCGGCAGCAGTTCCACATCACTCTTAAACCACATCCACCACTGAGATGTCATCTCCAGGTGCTTCTTTTCTCCTCCTTTCTGCATGCTTCTGCCCCGTTAGTGACCCAAAGTTTGGGCTCCTTTATCTGTTTTCCTTTCAAGCCTGTCCTTACAGATTGATGCATTAATAGTAAGTTCTGGATAGGGGAACTAGGGGGGCAGCAGCAAGCATGGGGATAGGGGAAAGACTAGCAATCTAGGGTGCTCAAGAGAGGATCTGCTCTGAGGTAAGGGTAAAGTGTTAGTAAGCCCTGGTTCGATGCAATGCAGGTATGGCTGAATCAGCAGGACCACAGGGCAGTGGGGTGGTGCCTGAGCTGGGGCAATGGCCTCTTGCTCAGCTCAGCCTGGCTAGACCCATGGCTAGACCCAAGTTCTTAATTTTACATTTTCTTTCCTTTATATTTTGACTCTCTGAAACCCCCAAATGGAGGGTATGAAAAAGATGAGGAAAAAATGGAAAGTGAAGTCTAAATGATGTCTTCCAGGATTTGTTTTTATTCTCAGAACTTGGGTGGTGAAAAAGCAGCCCATGTCAGTGTTCTTAAAGATAAATAGGGGGCTGAAGAGTAAGGGGTAGGAGAGGGAGATAGGTATGCTTTCTTTTTGACTGCTAAAATCTGTCAAGCAAGGGAAAAGATAAATAAATAAACCCCACTATGTTTTCCCAATAAACTTTCATAAAGCAAGGAAAGCTCATGCCTTTATAGAAGGGGGGGGAAGTCCACTTAACACGGTGAGTTAGACTAGAAGGGAAGATGATGTACGTGTCAGATGTTTGGGGATGGGTGAGGCAGTGGGAACGTAGGTGTATGCAGCAAGAAATAATTCTCTTAAGTTTCTTGTATACCGTTGGTTATAGCCAAGAACCTTGAGTTTATGCTACAAGCTTCGTATGTGGGCTATACCTGTGGTACAGGGCAGGCATAATGCATAATTACCTAAAGAAATTAGAGCAATAGAGGTGTAACAAGGCTGAATCAGCTAAGGTCGCAGGAGCCTTTGAAGGGAACTTGGTTTTGGAGGTCCTTGGGTGGCCTAGGGGTAGATGGACACTGAACTGTGTGCAAGTGTGTGAGCATAGCGTAATGTGGATGCAGAGACCAAGCTTTGACATCATGTCAGTGAGAAGAGACACTGCTTTTCTATACTGTCACAGCACCACTCCTGCTGAATTGTGACTTAATTAAGACTTGAACGATACTAGAAGTTAAATGGCAAAACCTGTGTGTGGACGGGGAGGGAGAAACAATGTAAAATGTTGAAAACAGTCAAGGGGCTAAAATCTTCGTATAAAAATTCCTGGAACATCAGGATTTGGGTCAGTGCTGTGTACATGTTGGAGGCCACAGCCAGTTCACCAGCTCAAGACTGACTTGTCTCTCTGTAGGAGAGGAGGTGGTTGGTATGAGCCCATGGTTATGTATGTAAGAAAACCTTTCTGCTTAACTGATTTGCCTTGTGCAAAGGTGGTGAGAGATAATGCTTGCAAAACATCCAGAGAACTGGGGATTTATGTTTGTGTTTTTGTAAACATGCTGTAGAATTACCTTGAGGAAAAGAGCTCTTGCATACTGGAGATGTACTGTGTGTTTTCCTGAGCTGCCAGTATGGCAGTTTTCTTGTGGAAAGCAGTTCTTCTGAAGGCTCATATTGGAAACAGAGAAGGTGCACGAATTTTCTTTTGAAAGGACAAATACAGATTTTTAAGCTAGATCTTTGCTTCTACTCAGATTTCAGTTTAAATCAAACAACTCATTTACCTATTTCCACGGCCGGCTTTTTGTTGCTGTGGTGTTGGGCCAGTTTCTCACTGGTACTGGCCTTTTTTGTTGTTGTGAGAGCAGTTTCAAAGAGGTTCACAGTACGTCTTGGTCATTTCTGAAAGTCACTTGCGGGATTTTTGTCTGTGTTTAAGTAATCACATCCTGAATATTAGTGCCCTTTCTTAACAGGTAAGGCTTTTCCATCACCCCCACTTCATTTTGTTTCGTTTTGTTTTTAGCATAAGTGGCAGCAAAAATCAGTTGTTACTGTCAAATGCAAAAACTTGTGTCTTTACCCTTGTTTGCCAGACTCCTGGCTGAACTCACAGTAAATCTCAGAGCTTGGGCTGGCAGGCGGGCTGGAAAAGCCCCCCCTGCTCGCAGCCACTTCGTGCGCCTGGTGGGCTGGCTGTGACTTACTGCACGTAAAGGGGGATGAGGAGTGAGGCTACGGCTGCACAGATTAGTGAAATCTAACTGATTCTGGGACAAGAGAGAAAGCAAAAGGATGTTGCAGCTCCTTGCCACCTTAATTTAATTTCATAGTATTTGATGGGTGCTAGCAGCAGCTTTTGTTTTTTACTGGTTCGTGTTGTACCAGTGTGGCTTCTCCTGTAACGGGTGCCAAAGCCTCTTTTTCAGTTCCTGCTCAGAGGTGAGTGCTGCCAGGGGATGGATAACGTTCAGAAAAGCAGCCTGTATTTTGGTAAATGTCCGAGTGGCTTCTCCCTCAGCATCCCAGTGTAGCGACTGTGACAGCTGCAGTATGGTATGGATGCCAATGACCTGAACAACTTACCAGGGAAGGATGGGAAGATGATGCTGCTCGCACTTCTCTAGATGATTGCCTTCCACACAGGGATGAATGATTCATCCAAAGTCATGCTTAAATTAGGTGAGAAAATGCCCAGGGTGCTTGGGGGAGGGAATGCTTTGATTCAAGACTGCAGTGAGTTGCTATCAGCCAGGTATCCCTGGGTGTGCAAGGAGACTCCTTCAGCAAAAGTGCCCTTTCTGCAGTGCTCATGTCCTGTTCTGGGGAGCTGACTCCATAAATGGACTATTCGGAGGCTCTGGAGTGTGATATTCCCAATTACATTACCTGCAGGGTCCCCGTGCCCTCTAATGCAGCTTGCAGCCAGAGAGTGGCTTTGCTGTGTCGTAGTTACATGCTTAAAGAGCTTTACTCTGATTATCCAGGAGGGCAGATTAATGGGAGTTGACGGATAACTGGAGGAAGGGAGAGGTCCTTGTGAGGTGAATTTGAGTTGGCAGACTTGTTATGCAGAACAGTGCAGTCTGCTTGTGAAAAGTAAACCAAAGAAGCAGGTCTGGGGGGACTGTCCTTCCTTGAAGAGCTTGAGGAGGCAGATAGCAAGGTGCTTGTGTGAGAAGTTGGCTCATTAAAATTGTCACTGGTGAGTTGTGGTTGTGTTTGAGGTACTCAGGAAAGTCTTCTGGAATAAAATGTGGAAGAAATAAAAGATCTTTCTGTCCCTCCAGATCCTGGCAGCTGAATTGGAATTGCTCTAAAACCTCTGTGTTTTCTAGCTTCATCCCTCTCCTGTGGTGTAAGAGGAGCAGAGTCCTATCTGGTGGGACACTGGGATCACAAATGGTGGGCAGTTAGATGTTGCACAGCGGCCTGGTCTCTGTACCAGCCATGAGCGGGCAGGGCTGGTGGGGAGCTGCCCATCTGTGGTGGACAGAGGGGGGCCATGTGGCAGAAGGGAATGAAGGGATGACCTGGCCATCAGAAACCTTTCAGTGTCCAGTGGCTGAGAACAGCAGTGTGCTGGGAGTTGTACAACAGGTGGAAATCACCTCCTGGTTGCAGGAGAAGATCTGATCGTGTGGAAGGAACAAATGTGTTTTATAGAGCTGAAGGGGACTGGGATCCAGCTGCGCTCTGGGTGATGAAGAACAGGAGAGGGTGAGGGCTGGGATGGGGCTTCCAGAGGAGGAAACAAGACTTTCTGTCACTTTTTACCTAAAAAAAGTGCTACTCTAGAAGGAGGGTAAAGCAAGGGGTTGCCAAAGAGATGCCTAGAGAGTGATGGTCTGCCTTGTCTTCCTGGAACATGTTTGCTAGGACCGAGTCCTGCCCTTGATTGAACAGACTCTTGGCAGGGGCTGCGTGTGCAGTGCTAACCGGTCTGTCCTCGGAGCCCAGGAGACACGGATACATGTGCCCCCCTGCTCCAGTGAAGCAACAGCAATACAGGGTGGTTTCCTGGGTGAGTTCAAGTTCACCGTGATGAATGGGGCTGTAGATGAAAATTGCGATGGGACAGTGGAGTGGCAGGCCTTGGAAGCAGAGTCCTTGGGGGCCTGCAGCACCTGCATGCCAGCCTCCAGCGATGGACAGCAGGAGGCCGAGGGGCAGCTGCTGCATGCTGGGGGAGGCTCCCCGCAGCACATTCTTCAGACCCGGAGATGGTGTGGGTCTGATGCCAGTCATGCCGTAGATGTGGAAGGGTGTCAAAAGCATTGATGGGTGTTTTTAGCCAGAATGAGTAGGGGCCAGAAAAAAATTAGCAATTCTTGTGTTTTCAGTCTCCTGAAGCTGAGGTACCAGGTGTCCTCTTCAAGGGAAGGCTAATTCCTTGTTTCATGGAGTGGAGAACAGAAAGCATAGCATTTTTTTTCCTTATCAGATGAAAAAAGTACTTGTTTTTGGAGGTGAATTTGTCATGCTCAGAATCTGCTGCCTTCAGAGCTTCCTTCTCTCTTCCCCCTTGAGCTGCTAGTGGATCTGTGGCACCAAGACGTCTTCTTAATGTAAACCTCAGCACTCTCGCACATTATAAAGTCAAAGACTTGACTGATGTCCCTTTCTCAAAGCTGGAGTGGGGGGAACCCTGTTCAGGCAAAGTGTATGGTTCAGTTGCTCTGGTTTGTTATGGTAGGGTTGCTTATCAGAGCTGGGCTGTGAGTATTACCTAAGCCTTCCTGTTTCTTCCACCCACTCCAAGTTAAGATCTTTTCTGTGGTGAAACAACGGTGGAAGGGAAACCTGGGGTCTGAAAGATGTGTAGGCTCTTGGGCCATTCTTAAGTGCTCACCCATAAAGAGTCTCTGGATGATGAAGACTAAAAAATGGAAAAGGGTGTGTGTGGTGAAAGAACAAATTCTTCCTTCATTTCTAACTCCTGCTGCCGCCTTCCTTAATTTTCTGACTGTAGTAACCTTCTGAAGATATTTTTAATCATAGGATATTGTTCCCGGTAGTAATGGTGGCTCTTCTGTTAACCTCATGCTCATGTACCAACCTGTATAGGTTTTTAGTGTATTATCCTGAAGCTATGGCCAAGGTAAGCAGGGATGTTAAGAAGTGGCTGGAAGCTTGAGGAAGACACATGAAAACAGAATCTGTTTTCATGGCGATAGGCTGAGAGAGAAAAAAATCATATGTAATGCTTTCTGCTGCCTTTGCTGTCTGGCTCTACTGCTTCTTTACTGAAATCCCTTGATCTGCTTTCTGTTTGTTGCTGTCATTCTCTAGTGTTTCTTCTAGGTGTCAGTCAGCGATGGCTTGGATTGATTTTGCCATTTGTATAAAGAAAAAAAAAGTGCAAGTCAGGATATTCTCTGCTGAAGTCAGCTGCGGCTGCTCTGGGAGAGCCTTTCGGGTGGTAGAAGAGGAGGAGGTGATGTGAGATCAGTCAGTTCCCCTGTCCTTTGCTTTGTCGGTGGGGTGTGCTGGGCTGATGCAACTCACTTCTTGGGGCTTCAGAACTAGTTCTAGCTAGTAGCACATGGCTGGCAAAAAAGAGAGGCTTGGAGAAACTGTTGTATATTTCCCTGTGTTAGTATACCTTGAGAGTAATGTCTGTGCATCCTGTATGCTTCAATCTTGTCTCTCAAGCAGTTAAGTCCCGCTTTGTCAGAGAATTACCATGTGGGAATGTTCTTTTGAACCCTTTAGATTGGCTTTCACTGTGCAGTTGGTGTCCTTGCTTTTCGGAAGGAAAATACCAAGTGTGGCTGAGATTAATCCTGTGCAAAGCTGACTTGAGGTTGCAAAAGTAAATAGAATTTTTTGATCCTGCCTTAACCATCACCTGGTTCTTGAAACCTGGAAGGCTGAGAGAGCCAAGAACCTGATCAACGTCTTTGTCTCCTGCAGCAATAGCTGGGCTTGCCTGTGTCAGAAACCTTATCTTGCAAGTGTGTGCTGATAACACAACAGTCTCAGGAATGCTAAGGGATAATGTTCAGGAGCTGTGAACTCATGCACCCAATGCTTATCATGCCTCCTCAGGGGCTATGTGAGAATACTAGCCCCACTGTGGCACAAAGGAAAGGTAGGGATATGAAAAGGCACTGTGATTTATACAAAACCAAAGAGAGCATCTGTGGCAAAGGCAGTTTTTCAGTGCAGTTTTTCCTGGTTTTGAAGGGAACCGTGGCAGTTTGTTTTACAGAAGGAATGGAGAATGTTCAGTATTGACCTACACGTAATTTTGGGTTGCTGCTTACCACTGTTGCAGACTCCTTGTATAGCCGCAGGCAAGTTACTTGCTCTCTAGAGGTCTCATTCTGGCACGTGGAAATGAAGTGATTCTGTACTGGGGTGCAAAAAAATCTTTGAATACATGCAGCAGGTCACCGCACATTGCCTGCTCTCCCCCTGACAGTGCTGTTATAATGTGGATAAGACTGCCCTGCTCTCTAGCAGGAATTTATGAGGTTTGTGTTGTCTCCAGTGGTGAAGGTCGGCACAGGGAGGCTGCCTGCTTTCAGCAAGCGTGTTTGGTTTATTTATATCCCTGCGCTGGAGTCTGAGATGAGAAAGAAAGCGTTTTGTTTTGTGCTGGCAGTGCGCTGGGGCAGTACCAGTGCTTTTGTGTGGTGTGCTTGTTTCTTTTGGTACAGAAGAAGGTTCTGTTTGCTTCAGAGGAAGATGTCCTAGCATTTCACGCACACCAGCAGGTGCACGTGGAAAAATAGCTGTAGCTGGATACTTGTGCATCACAAGGTGCTGGTGATCAGCTCTGATTCTGCATACATTTCTCTCCTTTCAACTGCTTTGTAAAGCACCTAAATTCATGATAGCATCAGCTGCACATCATGGAAGTTCCTTCTTCCAATCACATCTTCCTTTCAATCCCCCCCAGTAATCTCCAGCCGTCGCTGTGCTTGGCGGGAAGCCTCCTGCTTAGAGGCCTGGATGCCCTTGTCAGATAACAGCTACCGAGGAGAAGGGCTTCCCCGGTGAGGCCCAGGGGAAGCCCTCAGAGCCTGGTCATGTCGCTGCGCTCCCAACTCCTTTTGTTGTTGGGAGGAGTGCCCCTGCTTCGGCTGTATTTTCCTGCTCTTGGAAAAACTTAAGCTGTCACATCCAACTCCTCGCTCTTTGGATTTTCTGTTCTTTAATTCTAGGACCAGCCCAAACACAGGCAACCCTTCCTCTTCCGAGCTAAGACTTCTTTCTCAGGATCCATGTTGTTCCACAGTAATATCTAGTTAGTTGTTGTTCTAGATCCTTTGTACTGTAATTTTTCTTTCTCTTCCCGTCGTCTTCCCATCCCTTTGCCTGTGGCAGCTGTGCAATCAGACCAGAATCCAAATGCAGCTGCCTCTTTGATCCTAGGCTGCATTTAATAATAGAGCTGTGGTTATTACTGAGGCAATAGCAGATGAAGGTGCATTGGCTCTTTTCTCATCCAAAAGTTTAATTATAGGTGTGGGCAATAGACAGTAGTCCCTGTGCTCTGGAGTGGTTTTATGGGATTAGGGACCCTGGATACTCGGGTGTGCATTTCCTGCTCAGTAAGACCTGTTACTCGTGGTAGTTACTATACCTAAATGAAAGGCGTGTGGTGGATATGACATTGAGTTCATGATGCCTGGGAAACCTCTGGATTCTGAGTTCTGCCTTCTGGTGAGTTTTCCTGGGATCATTTGATGCATTCTGGTACGCAATCCAACCAGTTTTGGCTGTCCCAGAGCTGGATGTTGGTTCTGTGGTGTAGCTAGATGGAAGCTGGGCACACAGAAGTGCTTTGGAGTTTTGCCATTACGGATTTCTCTCCATTTTGGGTCACACTGTGGCTTAGAGCAGGAGATTCCCACTTTTTTGGTTTTTTTTTGAATGCTTGAATCTCGGTGAAACCTTGAAGCGTTACAAAAAGTATGCAAAAACTGAGGTTTGGAAATGACTCTTGGTGAGTGAAGCCAAAGTTTTCAGTAAATAAACTAGTTCCTAAAACACTTTGAATTTGAATTTGTCTGAAAATGTGGCTGACTTACCTACATCTCCCTTGTATAGTTAAGAGTTTAAAAAAAATCTGAAGTGCCAAGACCAGATTTCACCAGCTTATCTTGAAATAGAAAAAGACTTGGCTGTGATTCTCCCTCTTTAGAAATGGGAGTGAATTTTTAGTTCTGTTGAAATACAAGTTTGACAAGTCTAAACCTTGATGTTTTCCAGGGACTTCATGGATAGAAACGGGACACATTCTGTTCAAACTGCCCAGCCACTGAATCTAGTCCTTTAGCCAAAGATCCACCCTCACAGTCAGTGTGACTTGGTGAAAACAATGGCCCAACACTTTGTAGGAGGACGCAAGTAGGCACCGCTGCTGAGAAAATCGGTTCCACCCCTTGTGAGCCAGACTGGGACTTCAGAAACCGTTGGTTACTTTCAACCCTATCTGTATTGTTATTTTTAATTGAGGTTTGTTTTTCAGTCCTGTTCAGCACATGGCCACTCTGCCATGCTTGGGTTAGCATGAGGGGACACAGGAATGTAGAGGCAGGAGAGAGAGAGTGGGAAATGAGACTTTTTTCAGTGGCCACGTTGGGGAAGTTTTAAGTATTCAGGAAACTGTGGCCTCTCCAAAGACTCCTCTGTGCTTTGGGGAATTGTCCAGTCCAAGGCAGATTTTCTTTTCATCTTGGAGCAGGATAGTTCTGTTCTGGAGATGAGGGTGGAAGAGATGCTCTATCCAGCTGTGCTGGAGAATGTACTTCAAAGGAAGGTCCTGCTGTTTCTAGCAGGAGATGAATTGGAGCAGAGCTTTCGCCCTGGAAACTGTGACTGTCAGATCTCTCGCCTTGAAGTGATTAGGTGGCAGTACTTTTGAATGCTTTGTGTATAGAAGCTGTCTGCAGAAGATGCCTTCCACATCTCCCAGCCAGTGCCTGAAGGTTTTTGGGATGGTGCCCTTCTTGAGATCCCAGTCCCTTCGACGTGCAGCCCCTTCACTGCGAGTTGGAGGTGCACAGAAGGTAGGAGCAGCCCAGCCTATTCTTTCCTGCTCCATTCTGTTTCCTAGCGCTACTGGAATCGCTCCTTGTTGATTCTGGCACGGCTGTGGAAGCCACAGGGGACAAGGGCTCATTTTGTTGGGAGCCACAGCCAGGCGCATGGACGTGCTTCCCGGCACTTGCCTCTTCCCCAGACAGCACGCAGTGATTTCGCTGCCTCCTGGCACACGTGTCCCTCGGCTTGGTGTTGTGGCACTGGATGGGGAGTGCTTCCTGTTGTCGTGTTCTGGGAGAGGGAGGAGAGAAAAGGCGTGAGTAAAGTGGCAGCTGAGGTTTGTACAAGAGGAAGCTAAATATTGGGTGAACGTGACCCTTTATAGCCAGGTGTGGATAACAAACAGTGAATCAATAGGAACAAATAGACTTTGTTCCCTGTTCTTTTCTATCTTCACTGTTAAAGATCCTTTATGTAGCTAAAGCTCAGTTGTGTGTGTGCTGTGTGTGTTGTTTTTTTTTTTCTAAACCTGTCTTTGTTCAGGCAGTCCTAGCATTTAATACTTTTGAAGGTCTACAGGCTGCACATCACTGAAGTACAGTGGTTGCTGGGGAGGGGAGTTGGAGGAGCAGATTGGGATGGGAGGCATGAACAGGGGGAACACCCACCTGATGCAAGAAGTTCTCCTCCCTCGTCAGGTTTCTGTTCCCTTTGGTGGGAGCACTCCAGTTCCTGTCCCTGCTCTGTTGTGGTCGCAGAGCTGTTGAAGGAGGGGGAAATGAAACCTGATAGGATCCAGCAGGGAGATTTGATTCCATGTCCGTGACTGATGGGGAAGGGAGGTGGCAGAGCCCTTGCCAATGAGATCTCAAAAGCTCAGGTTTAATCTTAGATGCCCAGCAGGTATCTGTCACATCATCCAGTGTGGTGGGGAATTGGGCAGTTGCTGCAGCAACTGGTGACGGTGGCCTCAGTGCCTGCACCCCTTCCTCACAGGTGACAGTAGAAGCATTTAGGTGATGGCACTTGCCTCATGGGAAGGAAGGCAGAGTGGTGTGCACATGCCGTGTTTGTTTTCCTGAGCTATTGGTGTGGATAGCGGCAGCCGTGGAACACTTGCTGGTTGCTGTCATGATTCATTTTTATTACAGTCATGCCAAGCCAAAATTAGTATGTAGGAGCTGCCCAGGAGGCTGATGTGACTGTGGTGGGAAGACATCTGTGTGGGTTAGCACGCGTGACGCTGATGGCATCGGTACTGGGGGGGAGGGAAGGCTTTGTCTGCTCGCAGCAGTCTGCTGCAGTCACAACATGTGTGTTGCTGAAGGTGAAGGTTAGTGGCTGGGTCAGGAACCTTACTGGGTGTATAACATAGAATCATAGAATGCTTTGGGTTGGAAGGGACCTTTAGAGGTTATCTAGCCCAATCCCCTGCAGTGAGCAGGGATATCTTCAACTAGACCAGGTTGCTCAGAGCCTCGTCCAACCTGGCCTTGAATGTTTCCAGGGATGGGGATTTTTCTGCCTCTCTGGGCAACCCATTCCAGTGTTTCACCACCCTCAGTGTAAAAAATTTCTTCCTGATATCCAGTCTAAATCTACCCTCCCTTAGTTTAAAACCATTACTCCTTGTCCTGTCACAGCAGGCCTTGTTGAAAAGATTTTCCCTCTCTTTCCCATATGCCACTTTTAAGTTCTGAAAGCCTGCAATAAGGTCTCCCTTCAGCCTGCTCTTCTCCAGGCTGAACATCCCCAACTCTCTCAGCCTTTCCTCATGGGAGAGGTGTTCCAGCCCTCTGATCATTTTTGTGGCCTCCTCTGGCCCTGCTCCAAGAGGTCCATGTCTGGATGGCGTCCTGTCCTTCTGATGTGTCAGCTGCACCACTCAGCTTGGTGTGATCTGCAAGCTTGCTGGGGGTGCACTCGATCTTGCTGTCATTGAGGAAGATGTTCAACAGCACCGGTCCCAGTACAGACCCCTAAGGGACACCACTTGTCACTGGTGTCTATTCGGACATTGAGCCATTGACCACTACCCTCTGGCTGTGACCTTCCAACCAATTCCTTATCCACTGAACGGTCCACCCATCAAATCTGTATCTCCCCAATTTAGACAGAAGGGTGTTGTGAAGGGCCATGTCAAAGGTTTTACAGAAGCCTGGATAGATCACATCCGTTGCTTTTCCCTTGTCCATTGACAGAGTCACTGGGATGTGCCATGTTTGGGCAGCTGTATTGGCAGACCCAGCATGGTTCTGTGTTTAGGGATCAAGAAAGGGATGTTACTCAATTCCCCCACTTCTACCTGGGAATTATAGAAAACAGAAACCTTTATAAGGTTTTTTGAAAGAAAACTTATTGCTGCTGTTCTTTTGTTTTTTACCCCACTCACTCCAGGTTTAAGTCTTTATTCATAATTGGAGCAGATTGTCTGATGTTACTCTAACTGGGTGCTTGTTCTTCTGTCAGACACACTGGGTACTGGCTCCTGTTGGAGGGGTTAGACCTGACAGAGTGAGGTGTGTCTAAGGTGAAGTCTTTTTTCTATCCCCTTAGCTGGGTGGTCTGCAAATGTGTTGGTGGGATTGAGAGAGGCTCCCTTAAAACCATAATGAGGAATATACCTTGTGAAAAAAGTCTCATCTATGCTCTAGATGAACTAGAGCAGGACTCTTCAAACTTCTTCATGAACCATGGGACCTTAATTTGCTTTTCTGGAGGTTTGGCCAAATCTGTAAATGCCAAATGTACAGCCTGGTTTCCATGGTTCTTCTTTATGGGCCTTGAAGTCTGCAGACCATGTGCTGAAAATCACACAATGTTCTGTTATGTTTATTACCAGATCTGTAAATTCAACCCCGTATCTTCTGGCCTTGCTGTCTGATTAACTCCCTGTGCTGTTTACAGTTTAAGAGTCTAAGCAAATAGTAATGTGTAGGCAGGCACCTATAGTCCCTCCGCATGTGCTTGAGTTGTCCTCAGCCTCCTTCTCCCTTTTGAAAGGGAATTTAATTTAAAAGCTGAAATCTGTGCATATGGCTCTGATTCTGTTTCCACTTCATCTCCTTTTCCCTCCTACTCTGAGCCTGGATCTTGAGGTCAGCTCTCAGAGCACAGAGCTCTTCTTCCAATTCATGCAGGTTGGCTGGTAAATACGAGCTTTTCCTTCCCTTCAGCCTGCTCTCCCACCTCCCTTTGTTCGAGGTGGCATGTCACCTGCTGATGAGGACTCAGTGGAAGCAGTAGGTTACCTCCCCTTGGACAGGGCTACAGGCGATTCTCTGAACGTTATCAGGCTGGGAGCAGCAGCACTTGATGGCTTCTGTAGCACATACAGAATCTGGTTACTCACCGTGCAGGGCGATCTCAAGGATGTGCAGCCTGTCTTTCCACTGCCAATTTTTTTTCCCCAAGATATTTCTCCCCTCCGCTCCCCTAAATGACTCTCTCCAGGTTCAGCTAAAAAGGAGGGAGAGAGCAATGGAAGTGTCAGCTGTGTTGTCCTCTCATTGGCGTGAGGATTTGGGATATAGGGCTGGGCATGGCTTGAACTCTTGGCAGAATTAGCTTTGTGGAATAGCCTGCTCCCTGGACAGAGGTGCCTCAGAGGTGCGATCCTGGTGGAGCCATGGGTGCTGAGCCGGCCAGGGATCAGGGTGAAGGCAGTCGTGGAGCAGGATGTGAAAGTGGCATGTGTCAGCCTTGAAGCTGGTGCATGGGGAATACCTCTGCTTTTGGCCTCCTTTCCAAACTCTCCAGTTTGGTATGGCCTCCTTGGTCCAGGCATAAAGCTTGTGATGCTGTGTGTCACTCGAGTGAGCTTGCTTTTCTTTGCCTGTACAGGAGAAGTCTGGAGAGTCTTTACCCACATGGGTAAACATTTTGAGATTTGCAAACTGAAGAAGGTTGAACCACCATCCCAAAACCTGGCATGACTGTCGCAGAGTGAGCTCGGACATTTATTTGGTTCCCAACATGGTGTCCTGCATCTGGAATCCTCTTGGTCCAGTCATGTGGTGATCAGAACCTGATCTAGCAGATTTGTTTGTGGCAGTGGTCTAAAACCTGAGTGGGCTTTTCTCTCCACTGTGGAGATGTTAAGTGAATGCTGGCAGTCTACCTTTCATGTGTCCTCTATATTCTTGGAGATACTTGCTTTATTAAAACCTTGTGACCCCCATCCAAGCTATGTTGAACCAGTAGAAGCACAGTACGTTGATGACAGCTTGTCACTGTGCCCACCCAAGCATGGGCAAAGCTACATTGCCTGCTTGGATTTGGCTCCCAGAGTGGGGAGGTGGCTTTGCACCAAACATGCCCCTTGTTGGTCCCCTTGTCTCCGCTGAGAAGGGCGCTTTTTGGCAATGTGTGGTGGAGGTTGCCTGGCTGATGCCTGTGTGTTCCTGGCTGTCTCAGTTCATCTCGCCTCCTGACTGGTAATTGCTTTCAGGGGCAATCAGAGAAATAGTACTTCTACAGCAACTCCCATGTGTCAACTGTGGCAACTTTCTGATGCTCCTTACAGTGCCAGATCATCAGATGCTGTTTCTGCCTTATTGCATGTGTTTGACCACTGCCCTCCCTGTTCGTGTTCAGCGGGGATCTGGACTCTGCTCTGCAGGGTTCATTCTCTAGGAATTTAGTTTTCTGAGTAGGTGAACAAAACCTTAAATCACTCTAGTCAGTGAAATCTTTGTTCCCTTCTTTTGCTGGTTCTGCCTCTTCCCTGACTGCAGCAGCAAGAACAGGAACAGAATGGGGAACCACCAGGATAAGGGGGACCATATCAGAACAAAAGTCAATCTCAAGTTAACAGTGGAGCAAATCCACTGCGTGGAACTGGGCAAGTGGAAAAAGTCCCTGCAGTATTTCATGTGTGGAACAAGGAAGGACAAAGTGACTTGCATAATAATAATCTGGAATAAAAAAGTTTAAAACATTGACTTTATAGTAGAGATTCAAACACGGTACTCCCTGTTCCAGAGGCCGAAGCTCTTCAGAAAGCTGTTTGGGAGGCTGATTATTACCTAAAGTTGGACACGACTGTCTGCAGACAGGTAATGTTTAAATGAGGCAGGTTTTAAAATGGATAACTCACCCAGTTAGTTGTAACCAAGTGTTTAAGCGTATCTGGTTGGATAGCAGCACAAAAGCTTGTCTGTTCCTTGCTTGCTGTTTGGATTTCACATTAAACTTTGTGGCGATGATTGTGCGGTGGAGTGAGCTGGATGGAGTGCTGGCCTTTCGTCAGCTCCACTGGTGACTCAACCTCAAGGTCACAGCTTGGTGCCTGTCGCTGTGGTGGTGAGCTGCTTTGCGGTACGGGAGATGAGCTGGTCTCAGAGCACAGCCTGACTGGTTAGTGGACACGGTTGTAAAGTATCAAACATGAGGTAGGAAGTATATTACGCTGTTTGCTCTTGTTCCGATGCATGCAGTCAGGCCTTTGTTTTCCCCGCAGTGCCATCGTGTCGTGCGGCAGCACTGCACAGCCAGTGCTGAACGGAGGAGGAGTCTGGCCACCTTCCTCTTGGGGCTAACTGGCTGCAAGGCCTGCTGAGTGGCTGGGACAGAAGTGTCCATGTTGCTGTAGAGTGTCCAGGACTGGAGGTGTATTAGCAGGCTCCTTAGTCTGACTGCTTAAGTAGATTGTGTACTGGAATCCTTCTTGGTCATCAAGCATAGTGCAAGGTGTTGGTTGCATGTCAGTTTTTAACATGTTGAATATGAAATTAAATGTAAGAGGCTGTTGAATGCTCTTAGATATGGGAAGGGCTTCTTTAGTTCAAGCGCTGTTTCTGTGCTTGAGAGTTTTGGGAGACGTTTTATGGCTGGCAGCTCCTGGGTCTGTGTCCTAGGCAGGAAGCATGCTGCCAGCTCTTGGGTTGTCCAACAAGTTGGTTCATCTGCAGCGAGACAGCTTTGTAGCAGCCAGTGGGGCAGATCATGTACAGCAATCTGTTTGGCATGGTAAATCATGAAGGTCTGTAGCCATGAAAACGTCTTCTCCTGTAATGCAGAGCAAAGGGGCTTTACAGCCTATATAACCTCAGATAGTTGGCTAGGAGCACTCAGATCCACCTTGAATATTTGCTTTGTCCTGGTATACACATGCCGAATTAAAACCCATGTGACTTAAGCAATGTAAGGTGGAATTTCAAGGCACTGGCTCTTGGTGTGGCAAAGGCAATCTAGAAGAAGTTTATGAAACACTGAAATCCTAGCATCAAAGACAGATTTAGTCACTGGAGGTAAAGATATGCTTCTGGTGGTGGTCTCAGGGCCCATATTGAGTAATAGAGAGGACTTCCCACAGTGGTGCAGATGAATAGGCATGACGTCTACTAAACAGCAGTGATGTGATTAAAGAGTCTTGGTGTGATCCAGAGAGAAGCCTGAGTTTACCTGGACTTGCTCTCGTCTGCCTCCTGGTAACCCTTTGCGAACAAGCTCTTGGGCAAGAGGAGATAAAAGCAATGAGATGTAGTTCCGGCCTTCCTTTTCTGATGAGTGCTGCTAGCTAAAGAAGTGTGCTTTAGCCACAGAAGGTCAGCAAGGCCTTTAGGCTCTGGACAGACATCCGATTTTATTGTTAGCCTGTATAACAAGATTAGCACCATATGACTCATGGAAAAAGTCAGGTGGTCTTTAATCTTCTGTAACTGAGTTGGTATGAAGGTGTTTTCATTATTATAACAGAAGGGCTGAAAACTGATAAAATCAGGTCTTCAGTGACAAATGTTTTCTGTAGGTGCTATTAACTTTAATCAAAACTAAACATTGAAGGGGGTGGGGGGTGTTGTGTTTGTGTGTGTTTTTTTGTCGTTTTTTTTTTTTTTTAAACAGAAGGCTGACTATTCCCACAGAGAACCCATGAAAACAATTTTGTTGTTGAAGTTTTTGGTGTGAGAGAAAGTCGTGCTTTAACAGGATGCCCAGGGCAGTGGTGGAGTCACCATTCCTGGAGGTGTTCAAAAAACCATGTAGATGTGGCACTTCAGGACACGTTTTAGAAGGCATGGTGGTGATGGGTTGATGGTTAGACTTGATGGTCTTGGAGGTCTTTTCCAACCTTAATGATTCTATGATTCTCCTTNGGTCTGCAGTGAACCCAGGAGTGTCCCTGTGGCCTGAGCTTCTGGATTGAGGGGGCAATGGACATTGCAGCTGAAGCTGCAAGCTATACCAGAATTTCCTCTGGAAGGCAAGCTCCTTTCTGACTCTCTTGAGCTCCTTTCGCTCATGTATTTACTGGTTGCTAGCTGTTCGCGATTGTTCCAGCATGAGGACTTAAATTTCATAGTGTTACTAAGTAGGTGAATCTCCGCTAAAAGTAAAATCTGTGCTAAATAAAGAGTGTATGTTACATGGACCCTCCTCTTTCACTGAACTGCCTCTGTGATCGTGGCTGGCCTTTATGCCACAAATACGGAGGACACAGCTCCTGTTGTAGGAGCAGGCTAGGATTCAGAGTAGAATACCTTTATTTTGTCTCCACTTCAGCCTTCCTGTAGATAACACAACTGGCACAGTCAAAGGAATAAAATCAGAGCTACCCTGCAAATATCAGTTTGTGTCATCGTGAAAATGTTCTGGAGTTCTCCCTGTGTTGAAGTGAACCAAATATCTTGGGTTTTTTTGGTTGTGGTTTTTTTTGTTTTTTTTTTTAAATGAGCAACATTAACCTGTGTGAATAAGCAGGTGACTGTAGCTTATTAGGTGGTGTGATGGTATGGGAAAGGGAGTTGTATTTTAAAAGTGCAGATGCTGGCTTGTTAATGAAATTTTGACTGGAGTTAATTCTGGCATGGTAGCTTACCCTTCTGCAACTTTACGTTTCTCCTCTATTGTTTATTATCTGGCTGTGATAAGTTTATTCTTCTGCTTCATAACAGCTCAAAAGGTTTAAAAAGGACTTTGATTTGCACAACTGCTGCAGGAGGGAACAGAGAAGCTCAGACGCTGTTCCCTGAATTTCCAAGAGTCCCCTTGAACCGCTTCTGGATATGCGCTAACGGTGAAGTCAGCCGTGCAGGAAGGATGAGAGCTGCGTGCCTGGCTCTTTGCAGGAGCTGGGGACAACCTACAAGTGTGGCATTCCTCCTGCACACCAGGTGTATGATAGAAGCGTGTGAGGATTGTGAAGAAGATCATAGAACCAGAGGGAGGCCAGGAAAGAGTAGCTGGGGGCTTCTTAACAACCTTTGTGCTTCTAGCTGATATTTATATCTGTCTTATATGATGACAGAGAAGGATTGGAGGGATGGCTGTGCTGTCTGTAGATAGCAGGTGCTTTTAGTGGATGGTCTTCAAATACTGGATAAACAGAAAGGTGATTATTAGTGGGGTGGGCAAGGAGTGCTCAGGCACTGGTGGACAGAATTGCAGTGACATGCGTGCCCAGGGAACAGCATGTGGCATGTGTTCCTCTCCATTAGCTACTGCCTGACTTTGCTCCATGCAGAAAGCCAAAATCGCATCTGCTTTTCAGTTACCTTACTTTTATTTTAGAGACTATTTCTGCTCTGCCTTAAAAGGTGTATTGAAAAGTTTAAACTCCATAGTGTGTAACAAGACATCCCCTTCTCTACAACTTTTCACGTCTGAGATGTAGAGAAAGGTGTGAGATGGGCCAGGTTTTTCCTGCAAGTGCTGTCACAAACCTGGAATCACTTGGCCAAAAGCTATGGGGTTTGCTCCCAAATCTCCGAGAATCCATTTCCCAAAGAGCCTTTTGTTCCTGGGGAGCCCTTTCGAGAGCTGAAAGGCGTGAGGCTGCCTCCCTCCCGCTCCGCCATAGGTTGCAGTTGTTTGGTCCGCTCCTGTGTGCATCGCTTCATCTACAAAATGTTTCCGTTTACCATGAGTAACGCAGGTCCACTTACAGTGTCGAGCCTCTCCGAGTGAGGCTGTGACACCGAGTGGTGGCGTGTGGAGCGGGGCCTTGGGAGAGCGGCAGGTTGCTGACAGTTCCCGTGGTTATTAATGACCGCAGCGAGGGCTGGCAGGCTCTGAGAATAGACCCTGCATTTGCTTTGGAGGAGACAGCTGACAATGGTGTTTGGTACAGCAATATGTCTCTGCCTGACGTTTGACTGACAGTGACACAAACTCGCTCTCCTCCCAGCCATGGCTTAAACTGGTGACATTTACGGCAGAGCTAACTTCTCCAGTCTAAGTTTAGATGGTGATTTTTGTGTTTGTCTGCGTGTGTGCATTTAATAAGGTAAAAAAGCAGAAGAGGGCTTCTGTAAATGAAAATGGAACAGGAATTTAAAACCATGGCTGAAAGAATGAGGATGGCATTCAACCTGCATGGATTTTCGTGGTCTGCTTGCTATGGATCCCTGTTCAAGCTATTGGAGTGTTGGAGCGTTATTACCTACTTTGGCACTCTTGGTTTGCTCTTGTGAAATATCTGGTAAATATTCATAACTATGAGCTGCCTGTTTGACAGGGTTTTTTGGGGTAAGCTGCGCTTGGGATTGGCTGGTAGCCTTAGCCCCACCTGTGCAGAGCTAATGACATGTATTGTGGGTGTATGTCCATAAGCCATCTGGAAATAGCATGTGATCTTAGCTGACTGCTGAGACTTTACTTCTTGCCATGCATCTGTGTTACTCTTTCAAAAGCTGCTCCTGTTAATCAGCCCTCCTGCAACAGAAGAATCCTCTTCCCTCTCACAGCAGACAAGCCCGGGAGAACAGAGCTGGCAAGGTGCTTCTCAGCCCTGCCTTGGAGGATGGGCAGCGTCGGGGAAGCCTGTCGCCGTCCCGGTCAATCCTCAAGCACGTAATGCTGAAGCACAGTGTGAATGAGAAGCGGATTCTTGTCCAGTGATGGATGAGCAAGAGGTGTCTTGAGCTTATGCATGACTTTATTCTGTTAAGCGGTGGTTGAGTAGGAACAGCTTTTGGTCACTATCACTAAGAAGCCGATTTCAGATGAACGACGGAAAGGGGAATGGTTTTGTCTCCCATTATAGACCTTTGGTAAGCCTGTGTTCTTTCAGGAACATGACTTTCTGCAGTTACTGTCTTCTCCAAGGCCTGGTCTGGCAGCAGGTCATACAACCCAAATAAAGAACTGCTTTTTAGACTTGGCCCTGAGGGCTAGATGCTGTACCCTCCACTACATCCATGAAGGATTTGCATCTTTGTTCCCCTAGTATTACAATGAAAAGGACTGTGAAAGCTGGTGGAACTCGACTCTTTGTGAACATCGTGAACAACGTATTTGCCACGTGTTTCTGGAGAGTTTGCTTGTGACTTCAGATGGTGCTAAGAAGAGTTACTTAGGCGGAGAGGCCATCTGTGTACACTAGCTGAGCCCATTTCAGAACAATGCTAGCATTTAAAAAAGTGGTTTCAGCCATCCATTATAAAGAAGGAAAGCTCCTGGTTTTGGCCCATTTTTCATCTAAAATGGAGGCGCAGATGTACAATCAGCGCAGCAGTCCACATGTCTTTGCATCTACCTTACCTTGCTTCCGAGTTCCTTGTCAGGAACAGTAGATTACCTGTGACGGGTGGGAAAAGACTTGCCAGAAGGGGTTTTCCTTCACCATTCCTTTTCCCTTTTGTTTCCACTTCCCTCACTCCCTGCTCTTAAAGTTTGCAGAACTACACTTACATAAGCTGTGCTAGCAGTGTTTTACGCTGTCAGTTGATATTTGTCGAGTGAGCTGCGTCTTTCGTCTGCAGAAGACTTGGGGATTTTCAGTTCCATGTGCTTTGCAACCCTTCTGCCCTTTGCTAAGCCGGATACTTGGTCCAGATTCATTCTTGTTAGTGCAGTAGTGTGTTAGTACTGCAGCAGTTCTGAAGGGTTGGGATCCCACTGTAATCGGACAGATGTGGAACAAGAAGGGCCTCTTGCCTTGAGGTTGCCTACAAGGAGTGGTGAGGCAAAGCAGACCCAGCTTGCAGCTGCACTGGGCTGCAGTCAGCAATCCTGGCTGCCTGCACTTGGGAGCTGCTGGACATGGTGTGCAGGTGCAGTGAGAGGGAGGAGTTGGACCATCAATACTTCTGTGGATGAAAGGTGCACAGCTCTTGCTGATCTGATGAATCTTATTATTTCCGTAGCTAATTATGGGGTAGTACCAAAATCCCTAGGTATTCCATGTCATACCTATAGAGATATGAGTTGTAGACTGGTACTGCCGCCTTTGGAGGAAGAAGAGATGGGAGACTTTTTTACTTTCCACACCCCATCAAGTTAAAGAGATTTCCTGAGCCATTTGACAGTAGCCATGTACCTCCCTAGTGCTGCTCTTGAGATCTTTTGCAGCATTTTTTTAATGATCACTCGTGTATTTTTTCATGGCCCTGTTTTTGATGTTGATGAATGTATGATCCATAGCAGGAGTAAAAGCAGTCTGAAGTCTTCTAACAGACCCCCCTCCAACTGATTTATAGTGACCAAATTTCCTTAGTGTGCCTTTTCCTTCTCCTTTGGGAGTGACAGCTCGTATCCACTTGTTTGTCATATATTCAGCATCTGTCGACACCCAACCTGGAGCTGAGCAAAGAGCCTTCTTGTCCAGGGCTGGTAACTGAGCTCTGAGACTGCCGTCAAAAATAAAAGCTGCTGAGCTCGAATCGGATCTGGTTATCTGAGAACTGGAAACTGCGTGAAGGACAAACGGCTGAGTTGATAATTAGGAGCACTTAATGTTTTGCCTTGGCTGAGTGATCTCGATATGAAGGTTTGAGAGAGGATAAGCATGAAAAACTACTTTTGTTGAATTGCTGTGTCCTATACCCAGTTTAAGGATTTAGCAGACTTAGTGCTGTGAAGGAGCCCTCTCTTCTACCCCACCTACCTTTTTTTAAAAGAAAAAAAAAAAGCACCCTGAGGAGCCTCTTCACATGCCAAATTTGCAGATACAGACGGTCATGAAACTGCGTTGTCCAATGCAAGTGTGACAGAGCTTCAGCACAGCACCCTTTCTGCTCTGTGGTGGTGGTATCAGCTGAGCTGGGCTTTCTGGGCTGGCCCTTACGTCTTCTGCCACATGAGAAAAAGATACTTTAGAGGTCTGCACAGCACCGTGTAGAGGACATAGTCGTGATAGCTGGGAAGAGGGTGCAGCTGAACTCCTCATGTCATCACCTGCTGTGGGAACACATCTGCGACTGGCAGTGTGGGGGCAGCATCCCCTTCCATGCTGCTGGTACAACCGTGCCTGATGTAGGCGGGGTGGTGAAACGTGAAAGGGCCCTGCTCTCCACAAACGATGATATTGAGCAATGTGTCATCTGTAGTGTACCTGATATGGGCATGTCAGGTGTCCTTGTGCCCTTCACCTTTAATTTGTGGCTTTGGGAGAAGAGGGTGAAGCATTCCAGATCTCACCATTGGAGCAATAGAAGGATTTCCTGCCAGGCCAGCCAGGTGGTCCTGGCTTAGTCCTTCCATGGTACATCCCCTCTAAAGATCTCCGGGTTCAGTGTCTATCTTGCTAGTAGCTAATAGAGCAAACCAGCCTGATGTGGAAGTGTTCACAGTAGTTGTTAGAAGGAGAGGGCTTGTGCTTGCCAGCCTGTTCTGAAACTCTGAAGAAAATCTGGGGACCGGTCATATAACTTAAAAAAACCTGCTGATTTGACAGGAACGTCTTTTCACTGTTGGCCACGGAGAGGGTGTTACTGTAGGGTCTCTCATAAAAGAAGGCTTCCACATTGCCAGTTTTAACAGTCCTTGCAAATGTGTTTTGGACTTTTTGTAGAACAGCTAATAAACAATACTGGATGTACTGCTGCTAGCAGAGCAATTCTATTTGACTTTTTTCTTTTTAAAAAGAAAAACTACTTTAATATTTTAGGTGAAATTAGGTGAATTTTAGGTGCTTGTGGTGTAGTTTTTAAATATATCCCAAGGATATTGGGAAGATCTGAGTTTGGGGTTTCAGGGGTTTTGGTGTTGTATTGTTTTTCTGTTTCTTTGATTTTGTCTCCTGATCCCCCTCTTAGAGCTCAGCTGGATCCATTTAAAAGTACTATGAACAAGTTTGGGGTTTTTTTTGCTTAAAGTGCTATCTGGAGTAAAAGCAAGGGAGTACATATAGATTTTGCCTCTTTCTTCAAAGATCTTGCTATTTATAGACTTTTTGCCAAAGCTGATCACACAAAAAATAGATTGAGCTCCTGGACTTTGTGTATGTTTGAATGTCATCTTTATCTCTTTCCTTAAAGAGTCTGTGTGGGCTGGAATCAGTACAGATTAGCTGCACGGTACTTCCTGTGCCTTTTGGTTTCAGAACTCTGATTTGCAGAACATGTCCCACTACTGTTTTGTGGAAAGCCAAGAATCAACCCATTAAACTTGCTGAGATTTAGATATTGTAGCCCAGATGCATGGGAAGGAGCAGTGAGCCTTTGGAATAAAGTAAAGGACTATATGAAAGCTATTTTTAAAGCGTCTCTGTGCTGGCTGGGTGTCTGTATTGCACTTGTGAAACTACCTGGATGTCAGCACGCTCTGAATCCTATACAAGAGGTATAGAATAAGCTGTCTGTTAATTTGGGTTCCTGAACTTGAAGAAAGTACTGAAAAGAAGAGGTCTAGATCAGTAAATGATCTTTTTTGCATCAAAGCAAAAATATATTCCCAAAATACCAAACAGTACACTGCTCCTTTAATCTGTGTTTATTGTAATAAAGGCAAGTATCAGAAGCCTCTGTGCATTGTGCATGCTTTCACAAATCAGATGCTTCTAATGTGCGCTGCAGAACTGTTGCTAAAGCAGCAGCAGGAAGCTGCAGGGCTGTTGCAGGGAGCAGTTGGCTGCTGAGGCGGGACGGGTGGGTGACAGGTTTGACCTTGGTTTCCTGCCTGCTTGCGTAATGCTTGTCAGATCGCATTCGATACTTCTATAGTCATAGATGGGAGGATAAAAAGGACTGTCTTGTAGTAGCCTGAGAAATGCTCCTGCTGTAAACAAGAAGTTTACGGAGAAAGAAGAGATAGAAATTGTTGGCTTGAGACTCTTGGAGTGCTCCACGCAGTGTGGTGGATTAGAGAAACAAAGGAGTGCTCCAACCTATGCCTGGGAGAGGAGAGCATTGTGGAAATCGGTCAGCAGGCAGCTATTTTGGAACCACCTAATTCCTGACAAAAGCCAAGTTCTCTAGTGACTACTAGCTAAAGTGCGAGTTGCGGCCGTGTCTTACTTTTACTTTTAACTGCATGAACCATGGACAGTTGATTCCCAGTGCACAGATATAGATAGGCAAGTGGGCTCACAGGCTTCCCGTAAGAAGTAGGCTGGAGTTCCTGGATTTACTAAGGAAAGGGGGGTGGGGGTAGGGGAGGGTTGGGGGGGTGGAATTAAGACACTCAGGGACTGGAGACTTCTGGAGACTTCAGGTTTCTCAGTAGGACTTTCACTTACGGCTTTCAATATGTGGTTGGTTATTTCTAGATCATGAAGATTTGCCTGGTTCTGCCTTCTTTTGGAGGATTTGTCTTTCTGAAATCTGTAGAGTAGCTGGGTAAAATAAATAAATAGAAACAGTTTGGATGTGAAGTTGGAATTGCTGTGTATGGCATGCTGGAATATTATGGTTTTGCCTTCCATAACAGTTTGCGTAGCCTTTCCTGAATTCATAAAATTTAATAAATGCTGAGAGTCCTTCAGTGCAGGTGGTATAGTCTGTGGACAGACTAAATTTGTATGATAGTGTGTGTGTGATTGAGTTACTACAGGTCTCTGGACTGTCTCTTCTCCAGTATCTTCTGTTAGCAGCTGCCTACAGCGGTTCAGATTGGCTGGGGTCCTAAAGTCTTGGTGAATTATACAGAAATATACATGTGTGAACATACTCAGGTTTAGGATACTTGAGCAACGTGGGCAGTGACTAACTCTTCTGGCATACAGGATTGTGCCTTGAGAAAGGGGAGGAGAGTGCCTGCATGCAGAACCTCAGCTCCTATCTGTGATGTTTGGAGCAGTTGCACTTTGCTGTCAGAACAATGTGACTTGAGCTTGCAAAAAAATGCTGCGTGTCCTGTACACAACATGTGGACAGGCTACATGGGCAGAATGTTGTGAATTTTGGTGGTGAAGGAGAAACCTCCAACCTGAAGAAGTATCCAAGAGTGGGGTTTCTGAAATTACTCTCCAGACTTGAAGGAGCAGGAAGCAGAATGAGGCTGGCAAAATTATTCTCTCCATCCTCTGAAGTCATACTTGCCTCTCTGGATAAGGAAGTTTCAACTTTTTGAGGACAATGCTCTGCTCAGGAGGTTGTGGTCCTCAACAGACTCCTTCCTCTAAGAGGGGAGGGATTTTGCAAAGAAGTTTGTGCCAGCTTTTAGCCTGTCCTGTTGTGCTGCTCCTTTTCTTTCCTTCCTAATTTCTTCCTTTAGTTTACTTGTTGACAATATATGATAGTTAAAGACAGTGTTAACGAATCCTGGTATTGAAGGCTTCCCAGAGTGAATGACATTAAGGCAGGGAAACGTCATAGCCCAATTCAGAAAAGTGATGTGATCACAGGGTGGAAATTGAAAGCGAAGTGCTTAGTTCCTCCCTCAGGAAGAACTGAGTGCTGTCAGTAGGGTGGGAATGGGCCGCAGGGGAACCTGCTGCAGGTTCTGCTCCAGAAACAAAGAGGCTCTCTATGCTGGTCCTCAGAGATGTTGGTCTTGCTGAGACAGGGAGTGGGGTCAGCAGATACTATTGCAGATGCAGGGAGTAATAGAAGCAGAGGAAGAGGTAACCTGTGTAGTGACAGTCATGCTGGCCTTTTTCCTAGTGCAGAAGATGAACTAGGGTTCTGGCCCCGTGTTCAAGAGGGCTTTATCTTGGGCACAGGACTCTACCCATGGGTCTGGCAATTCTGACTTGCAATGAAAGACAGCAGTTCTCCTAGCACAGCATAGGAGCCAGCTTCTTGAGCTTCAGGTGCAGGAACAGCCTGAGATCTGCTAGATCCATAGAGGTAGCGTGGGAAGAACGCGAGTCTCTAGAACTGGGCACACGTTGCAATTTTGCTGCCTGTCTGTTGTGCCCCAGTGCCATTCCTTATCTTTAGACTGTAGGGTGGACGTGTGAGACCAACCAAATGTGCAGGGCTAAGTACCCAGAGCCTAGTGCCTCCTCTTGCTGGCTGTCCCGGGCTGAACACGTCTGAGAGTTAGACCCAGTTCTTCTGCTTGTGTTTACCTTTGGTCTTAGGACACTTGGTAACGGTGTGCTAAGTATAATGATGTACTATGTGATAACCAGTACTATGAGTGATGGGAATCCCTTGTTCGACAGCCTGTAACTTGAGAAGTGTCCCCAAAGGGAGTCAAGCACAGGAGGAAGCTTCTTAAGAGTGAAAGATGTCCCAAGCTTGCTCCAGTTAGTCTTCATAGTGAATATCGTGAAATAACGTTAGTACTTTTACAGAACAGAGAATGCAAATATGAAAGTCATGTCCTCCCTGAAGTAGTATAGTAGTATCGATTAACATGTTCTTGAACATTTCTGGTTTTGAGATGTTTCAGTGCAGCAGCTAGCTAAGCCTTTGCATCCATTTATGGTGGACACTAGCTGCTTCGGCCGTGGGGAGAAGCTGAGCATGGCAACTTCCATTTGCGTGAGGTTTTGGGTGAAGCACATGGTGTAATTAGGAGTAGCTTGTCCCCATAGGGCCATCACTACAGGCTCGTACCCTGCAGTTGCTTCAAGGAGGGCTTCTGAGTTTGGATTGAGGCTGGAAACTGCTGTGGAAGAATCTGCTGCAGCCAGACAGTGCTGCTCTTATGCTTTGTTGAAAAAGGGGAATCTGCAGCACAGGGTGTTCAAAGGAAAATGCTGAAATAGAGCAGGCATTCTTGGATGACTATGGTGCAACATGCGGCTTCAAAAGTGGGGCAGGTCCTTTGTATACTCCCTTCTTGAGGATATTACTCACCACTTATGACTCAGCCTTAAGGATAAGCTGACCATCGTTCCAAGCCACCAGACTTGAAAAAAGTCCAGCACCTGCTGTGCTTATTTCTGCATGTTGTCTTGCACCTGGCACGATCAGAAACAAGGGCATATTCTTAAAATGCTAATTTCAGCCTGGTGAAACTTGTTGTCGTGATCTCCTCCTGAGTCCGTTATGGAGCAGCAGATATCTCCAGAAGGTAAAGCAGAATGAGAAAGTGGAGCTCCTGCGTTTTCCCTGTTGACTACAGAGTGATGGAGCAGGATGAACCTTGTAAGACAACCCAGTGTGACCACACTGAATCATGTTAAACTCAAGAGGTGTGTCCTGAAGGTGCAGGTCATGGTGAGGTTGCTCTGTAGTAGCTGTCAGAAGCAGATACTTGAGTTGAGCCTTCAAGGCAATGCAAGATGACACTTGCTCCTACAGAAATTTTGTGGTATAGTGCCATATAGGGAAGGTGGCAGTGACGTGTTTCTTTGATAGGCTATATGTGCGTTATTATCTCGTCACCCTTGGATGTATGTTACACTTCCGACTGTGGTATGGAGGAAGGAGCGAGGTCTTTTTGGAGAGGGTATTTTTTCAGAGACAAAGTGATTGACCTTTTGTTTCTGTCATCTGCAGGATTTGGGAAGACTAGCTTTGGAAGGGCCTTCCAAGGTCCATCCCCTATGTGAAGTGGGATCTGTCTGACTTAAGTCACACTTGAGATGCTTATCTAACTTTTTAAAAAAGTCTTTCATTAGCAAAGGATCTCTATGTAATTTATTCTAATAATTTCAATTCCTCACTGCTATTTTGGGGGAAGTTCTGAGACTTCAACACTGCAATGTGACCAAAAAATTATATTCTTAGTTGTTTGGGTTTTTCCCAGTCAGATTGGGTTTTAGAATATGGCTCAGCATGCAGACTCTCACATACCTTAGAGGGATGCCTGTAGAAGTCAAACTCAATGTGTCTCGAGCTGAGCATGCAAAACTGGTCATCTCATCTCTCTGTCCCTCTCTTTCCCATTTGCCAGCTGGGGATGCTGGGGATAAATCTGGTGACTGTGTCGTGCAGAACAAACACTCCTCTCTACAGCTAGATGGATGTGACATTGGACATGAATTTTCCAGGTCATTCAGGAAGCCTCTAACAAAATGCAGTATTGAACCCTGGTTTCCCAGCTCTTAGCCCAGTGGTTAGCTCTGTCTTTGCAGGATCTATTGAACCTTGTCAGCAAGTAAGAAGCGAACAAGAACTGCTCTATCCGTGCCAAGTGCGACATTGCCCTTTCCCATCTTCCAGTGATTAAGGGTCTTGCTGGTTCCTCAGCATGGGAATAATTTTCTCAATTTAAAATGAAACGTTAATATGTTTGGAGTTTCTTCCTCTCCACCCCCATCCTCCTTTGTCCAGTTGTTTCAAAGAAAGACTTAATTGTGCCAGGCTTGCATGAGGAAGCCAGGCAGTCCCCAAAACCAGCCTAGGGGCAGGCGTGGAGGGCAGAAGGACACGCCCTGCTCCCAGAGAGGGTTGGAGGGGGAGCAGGACTCCTGCTGCTGCTCTTGCTTTTCTCCTGAGTCTGAGTGCAAAAACTGAATTATTCCATGAGCACAAATCTGCTTCGTTGAGCAAGTCACATTTCATTTGGGCAGAGAAGAAACCAAACTTCAAGCTTATGAAACTTCCTTTGTTTGTACCTTATTAAGTTATGTGGCTTTGTGCTTTCTGTCTCACTTGGACACTATTTTCTCTCCCCCTTTTCCAAGTATAATGTCTTCCATGGAAGGATAGACAGCGGCCTGAGATCAAAGATTTATTTGTTCTGTTGCTAGTTGACCCAATGGCACATGCCAATTTGTGCAATTCAAAATTAGTCACAGTAATTACTGGCTCTGTGCCCAGTTGGTAGTTGGAGATAATGCACTGGAGTCAGCAAATCCAGTGAAAGTCAGAGGTGTCATTTCCGAGGGGTGGAAAGGTCAGGAGTTGGAGTGATTTAGGAGCATTAGGCCAGCATCAGGAAGATGTAACCACAGCCCTTGCTCTGACACAGTGGGGAGTAAGGTGGGGACCCGCAGGGCTCTAGTTGTATCTGCTTGGGCTGTGGGCTTAATGACTCTCCCTTCGTCAGGGCCGGACCACCCTAATTTCAGGTGTTTCAGGTGCAGGTTTAGCTCTGTCTGGGATCCACAAGCTGCATTTATTTCTTGCCTTCCGACTCATCAGCTGCATTCTCTAGACTGGACTTTGGCCTGGGTGACCCATGTGCTATGAAAAGCAGAGCTTTATTAGGTTACTGGTTCACATAATGGGTCTGCAGGTGTTTGCTGAGAGTACTTGGGTTTTAGTTGTGGCATTGGTATTTCAGAAGAGAGTGAAGGAAGGTGCCAAGTGACAACTGTGGATGTATTAAGCAGATGGCGTATATTTCTCTATTAGAAAGCGTAAAGATGAATCTGTTACAGTTTCTTTTTAGAGCAAAACAGAACTCCATTTTGGATGGTCTGGTACTGCTGCTTGATGCTGGCTGCTGCAAGTGTTTGTCCTTAATTGTGGTTGCTGCTCTACATCAAAGAGTTTGGTGGTCACAGGGCTGATCTCCAGATTTCCATTTCCTTCATGCCCAGTGCTCAAAGCAGAGCATGCGAGACGCTGTGCTAAGCAGTGCAGGGGTTTGTCCTTTGGGAATGCTTCTTCCCATACACCTGGAAAAAAGAGGGTGAACTGCAGCCAGGTTAGATGCTTCATTTTGAGTGCTTCAAAACCGTGGTGTTTAGGTAATGTTCAGTCACCCTCTGAATCTTACAGCCTTGCTTTTGAGAAACACCTGCAGCTTAGATTTCCCTAAGCAAACTTTCCATTTTGCTGGGAAAAGTTGCTGTTTTTAAAGGCTATTTCATGCCTTTACTTCTCTGACTGTTTCCAGCAGAATGCCAGGTCTCCAATACAGAGGATTTTCAGATTTCTCCATCACTTCTGTGTTATCTCACTTCTCAAAGTAGATCAATTCAAAGCTTACTGCTAATAGTTCTGCCTGCAACAGCAAGTTACAAATACATCAATGATATGAGAGGAATGTGATCATTTGCTTATTTGTTAATAGCATCTTGCCTCCTAGGATCTTAAAGTGCATTTAAAACTTCAGTCAAATGCTGAATCTCCTTTTTCCTCATTGCTTTTATTTGAATGGAGGGAAAACTGGGGCTCCATGGGTGGAATCTGGCTCTGGAGATGCCGCAGCAGTTGATCAGGTGTGGTTCTAGTTTGAGAAAGGCACAGCCAGCACCTTTAGACCTAGCCAATTGTTGGAAGAGACCTGGTTTCTGAGCAACACTTGAAAATGGTATTTAAGTGTCCAGATATGTCTGGTGCCTGAGGCCAAAAACGCTGGCTGGGATAACCCCATCCTGTTGTAGTGAATCCAGAGTGAGCCAAGACTTGGACCCACAGCAATGCTGGACCCCCCTCTGAAATCCATTCCACAAGGTGTTTTGTGGGATTCGTGCAAAGTATTCTTCACTCTAGCTGGCACCCTCTTGAAATGGTCCCTGTCCTTATGCGGGGCCAGGACTTCTCAGGTCAAGGGCAGACCAAGGAGCCTAGCCATGTTTGCTTCTTAATCTTCCAAATGCCGGATCCATGCCTGCTGCCTGGTGTGGTTTGCCTCCAGACAGCAGCTGACAGATCACACCATCTCTGATCTGCCCTGAGATCTGGGAGCCACAGCAGGGTCCTGACTCCTGCCCTGGTAAATCTACTCCATTAATAGCTATCAAAGAGCCTGAAGTTTCCATCCGAACTTTATCTGGCTTTGCAGTGGGCTGGAGGATTAAAGCCCATCGCAGGGGAAGGGAGGGAGCAGCCGCGGCTCACCCGGAATAGCCTGACCTATGACGGCACGTACCAGCCCAGGGAGGGGAGTTGTGCTGCGAGCTCCGGGTTATCGGCAGCGAGCACAGACATGCCTGCAGCCAGCAGCATGCCCAGGGCCATCTGCTCTGTCCCTTGCTGGTTTAGGGGGTCCGGAGGGATTTGTTAGTACAGCTAGCATGCACGTTGCTATGATGGGAGAGCTGGGAGCAGGCTTGCTGGCCAGCCTTGTGGAGCCATTGCTGTACGCTGCTCCAGCCAGCTTTAGGGTTTGACCTCTGGGCTGTTTCTGTGGGGCAGGTGTGATTTTGAGGGAGAGTGATAAGAGGAGATAACCCCTGCCCTGCTGCAGCCCAGGGCTGTTTGCTCTCTGCTGTGTCACAGCAAGCAATGAAGGCATCAGAGTGGGCTGTGGGGCTCTAGGGCCGTCCTGTCAGGGCAGCAGGCGTGGGGCACAAGCCTTTGCCTACAGGTGGGGGAAGAGTGTAGGAAGCAAGAGCAGTTTTTTTGGTGTAGCCAGGGATTCGCTTCTCACAGGCTCTCTCTTGTAACTGGTTTTGCTTTCCTTGCCTTGCTCCTCTGCTGGTGTTCCAGGGTCCTCTGTTTCACCTGCCCCATGTCACCACTGTGGAAAAATGCAGGGTTTCTTGTTACTCCCTCCCCCCTGATTCAGAGCTGCTCCTCAGCTGAGCATCCGCTGTTGCAGCAGGAATTTTTTCCATAGAGGCAGGCTGTGAGTTAGAGCCCTTTCCAGTGCCTAGCATTTTGCAGGACCTGTGCAGAGCACCTCAGCATGGTGGAGTAAGATCTTCCCAGCTGGCCAGATGACCCCAGACTCGGTGTGCATGTTTGCCAAGGAGCAGTGGAATAGAGGAACTTCTTGCACGTGTGGGAAGCAGGCACGGGGCCACCACAATGAATAGTCTGTGGGTGCTGCTCAGTGTTTTACACCGTGAAGCATTGAGGCCACTCTAAACCTTTGACAACATACTCCAGATTCCTCCCAGTTAAACGGTCTCCTTCCCTCCCCTCCAGGCCTGAAAGCATTGCATCTCCTGACTAGCCAGACAGATGCATTGCCCCATAAAAAGGACCTTTGTATCCCCAACAATTCTACTGATCTACACGCTGGGAACATTATTCTGCCTTGGAATTTGCAGCTTGTGTACTGTATCGTTATCTAGGAAGTCACCCAGCAGGTGGGACATCCATGCTCTGTAGATCTAGTAGCCATGGGGAGTACAGCTGACCACAGGGCCTTTGAGCTTTGAGTGGCATCCTTTCTGGAAGAGGTTCACCGTAGCACCTGATGAGAAAGATGAGGCTGTACTGAGTCCTTCTCTCCTGCTGGCATGGTGGAGAAATGAGTAGCCTCAACAGTAGCATTGCTGTGGCATGCGTTCCCCTTCACTGGAGCAGATCAACAAAGCAGGCACCGGTGGCTGGTGTACAGGACTCTTGCCTGTCCAACCAGTGTTGCTTCTGCTGCTCTGCAACAAGCTCTTCTGTGCCAAGGGTTTGAGAGGGAGAAGGGAGTATTTGTGGTCTCTATGTCCTGCTGCATAGTCAGGTTTACCAAGCACCTTAGGCACTTGTAGCTGCAGTGTTTGCTGCTGTCGCTTGAGGTGTAGAAAGCTGTGCTTCTAGCTCTGAAGGCTTTTTGGTTCAGCTCTTGGTCACAAATAGGGCAGTCTTCATCTGTATGTGTCCTTTTCCCCATCTTGCTGACACTGGAATACCTTAGCAATTATTCCTGGAGGTGAAGAGAGGCAGCTGAACAGAAGGAGAATGAAAAACAGTGATTTCTCCCCTAGAAGTTCAGTCCCAGCTTAAATAAGGGGATTTATGAGCCGGGTGCTGAATGACTGCACTGATTTATCGTGTCTACCACTAGAGTCAGTTATTGCAGTCGGGGTGAGCTGGGAATATGCGTGCCTATATGGGGCAGAGGGGAACTGAGATTAGCCAAGTAGACATAACACAAATGTCCTCCACCTTGGCTATGTAAAAAGGTGAGAGTGAGCCAGTAGATGCGTTGGCAGTTGGACTATATGGTCATTGTGGGTCCCTTTGAGCTGAAAATACTCTATTCTACATCCTGTTGCATGGACCTTGTCAATGTGATTTTGGGGACCAAACATGAAAGTCTGATCCCTGCCTTGCAGGGGAAAAATTCTCTTCACATTCTCTGAGAAGATCTGCGGGTAGCAAAGGGAGCTGGAGAGGCTGATTTGGGTGACTGTCATGGCTACCTGACAGTTTCTCAGAGCGACTGGTCTGGGGACACTTGCTGGTAGCCTTCCTGTAGAGGTGGCAGTAACATGCACCTGTTTTTCCATCTTGACCCTCTTCTACCCAAGAGGGGCTGAACAAGGTGGCTGAGACCTGTGGCTAAAGGCCTGCTGCGCTCAGCAGGGCAAGGAGATGTTGATTTTTCCAGTGCTTTCTGCCTCTTGGGCAGTCATGCTCTTCCCAGCCCCGGCTCCCTTGCTTTTCGAGGTGTTCCCTCAGCACCCTTTCTAGCCTACCTCTGGCTCCCCAGAACCTCCTGTGACTGAGGACTGGGTGAGGTTTTCTGTGTTTTTATGGCCCTGCGAGAGGAGGCTGTTTTTTGGCACAATCAGGTTTTACTTTTGATTAACAAAGATGCTGTAACGAAGCTTAACCAGCTATAGTTTACATCCTTGTCTCCTGCTGCTGGGGTTGCTTTGGGCATGACAAATACCTGCTGCCCTACTCCACAGCTGCGGTTTGCTCAGCCCTCTTGTGATGGACCCACCTTCCTGTCCAGAAAATGAAATGCTTTGTTCAAAGCCTGAGAGCGATCCACTTAGCTGCATGGAGAGACCATTGAGAGAAGTGTGATAAGGGAAGTGGTCTGATAAGGATTTTTTTTTTTTTACAGGCTGCAGGGAACCCTGCTGTGCAGGGAGGTGGTGAGGGGAACAGGTCTGGCTGCTGACACTCAGACATGACATTTACACCATGAATCTCCATGACACTCAGTCTCAGGTCCCCAGTTGCTCTCCACAGCCAGCTCCTTCCAAGCATGTGCATAGTGAGAAAAAGTGGAAAGAAGGTGGGACTTTCACTGCTCCAGCCACCTTCTCTCTCCAAGGAGGTCTCTGCATGGCTTTGTGTTTGAGGGCAGTCCAGCTGTTCTGGGAGCAAAAAAAACCCCACCCTGTCTGGACCAGAGATTAGTGTTAGATCAGGGCAAGTGTAACCACACAGCACAAGGCAGATCAGAGACGTGGTGTGTTTCTGGCTGGTCCAGGAGATAAATGACTGGGTTGCTATTGCCTTGCCTGCAAAAAGCATTAGACCAGTGAAGGACAAACCTCAGTTGTGTTCTTTGGTACAGCGAAGTATAAGAAGTCTGAGTTCATCCTGATTCGTCTGTAAGTCGTTTTTCAAACTATGACAGGGCTGAGAAATATTCCAGAAATTCTGAGTGCAAGAGTAATGGAGACTTTTTGACTTTGCTTCCCTCAGCCTCACAAGCAGAAACTTGCAACTGTTTGCTTTGCTGTATCTGTGTTTGAAGTCTCCTATCTTTCTCCTCTCTTTCTGCAGGTTCTTCAGAAGCTTGGGAAAGCAGATGAAACAAAAGATGAGCAGTTTGAACAGTGTGTGCAGAACTTCAACAAACAGCTGGTAAGATAATTGGCGATATGTAATTACACCCTGGGTTTCAGTATTAGCTTCCAGTCATCTGCTGCAATATGTAATTAAAGCCCGTTAAATTAAACGATGCCATAGGCCTGTTGAAATGACCCACAACTCATAGCTGTTCACTTACGAGAAATTACACTGTCTTCCAGTGTCCCTACCATAGAGTCAGTGAGAGCGTATGCTGAAAAGTAATACTTATTCTAGACTCAAGCTTAGGAAAATAAATAGCTCAGCCAGAACACTTTTTTCAGTTAGTAGCTGCTTTGTAGTGTGGTTTTTCTTTCTGGGCTGGAAGCAGAGACATAAGAACAGCATTGTGTGATAGGGTGGGAAAGAGATTAGAAATCAAAAATAAAACCGAATGAGGGAGATTCCATTTCCTAAGCTCAGCAGAGGGGAAAAGAGACAAAGAAAGTGAATAGTGAAAAGAGAACATCCTTCTGTGACTCAGATCTCAGTCTGTCTTCCTCCCCATCCCTGCAAAATCACTGTGTCAGGCCTGAGTCGTCATTCTTTCCCATGTCTGCTTCATCCCTGTATTTCAGCGCACAAAAATATTTTAACAGTGCAGCAATTTCCCCTCACCCTCCTATTTAAACAGCAGCCGGGTTAGTTCTTGAACTGGGTGTGGGTTTTCTATCTGGAGCTTTCAGCCACACAGAGGAGGGGAGAACATCAGTTACCCCAGGGGATTTGCACCGTGGTGCTTGGTGTTAGAGGAGGTGTTTCTGGTCCATGGCAGGACGTGCAGGCCATGCCAAAGCTCAGGTGGTGCTGAAGAAGCCTTTTAGCCCCTTTGTGCCCTGACATGTTTAGGACCTTTTTCTGGAGCTGTTAGTGACAGCTGCATTGTGTCTGTTAAGACTCAGCAGATGTGGTTGTGTGTTGCAAAACCAGCTGAGGAGGGATTTGCCACAGCTGAATACAATGAAAATCTTTCAGTCTGACTTTGACTTGTGTCTAACTGGAGCTGACTGCAGATTCCTGGAGACTAATGCTCATTCTTTTGGCAGTGGTAGTAGATGTTGCTCCAGAAGTTCATGCAACATCTCTATAGCGTGTCCACCAGTGATATTCTCCTGTACACAGAGGAATACAGTTTGGCTTCTTTCTGATGACATGACATTACCAGGTGTGACTTTTCTGTACCATTTTTAAGTGTAGGCAATCAGGAAATAACATTTTAAAGGAGAAATACCGAAAAACACAAATCTAAACTTTTTCATTTGATTGTCTGGGATGGCTTTTCAATTTCCAAAGCTATGAATTCCGGTGGTGCACTGAGAAGCCTGTTAAAGAAGCACTGCCTCTGTACCCCTTGCAGCTGAATTTCTTTTCCTGTCTTGCAGGGACAGACTGTGAACTAAGTTATCCAAATATCAAAGGAGCTGGAGGCTGCTCTGCATTTGCTTCTTGGGGTCTGTTAGTTTTGCTTTGGCCCTCAGTTTTGGTATTGCTAAAATAAGCGTAAATACTGCCCATTTTACAGGGTAAACAACAAATGTGAGTTAGCTGGACTGTTAGTATATCCGAGGCTGAGGAGTTGTTATGATGCCAACCAGACTAGGGAAAAAACTTCAACTACATATGTATATATGTACACTCATTTTTATTTTTATATGTGTGTGCAGTATACCTATATGTGAGATTTCTATGGCCTTTCCTTACGAAATCTGCTCCAGTGGGAAATGTAAATCTGGAGGAAAGCTGATCTTTTGCTACAGGCTGGTGACAGAACACCTCTCCTGTGAAACTGGCTGGGGTGTGACCAGGCAATGGCCTTGTTTGCAGCTTGATTAGAGGCTCCTCTGACTCTAATGACTGTTGGGCCATGCTGACACATGTTCCCATGCATGGGCTGTTGATGAATGCAGAGCAGGTCTGAAAATCACTTAGTAATTTTCAACCAAAGCATCCTGTGGCTCTCTCAAATGGTGGCTGAGTGGACATAAGGGAAGACATTCGTGCTTCCCAGCTCTCTGTCTGTTCGGGCTCGTAGAAGAGCATCACTCTGAAGTCTCTAAATGGTAGGAGCTTTTTACCTCAAACAGATGGATCTGCTGCATGACCCATGAGCTGGATGTGAACATGCTTCTGCAGGGATACAGGGCTTGCCTGTGTCTCCTGGAGGCCTGGCAAACAGCACACCTGGTCCCCATGTTACTCCCTCAAGATGGATCATCTTTGGTGATTAACCTCCCAAAAAGTTCCCTTGGAGGCTCCCCCCTCCTTCCCTTTTCCCCCCATATTGCTTGTGTTCAGGCCCTGGACACAGGTCTGTCCTGGAAATTATCCTCGCAGAGCTGGGGGCGAGAGGCTGGCTACAGGGGTGTACCAGAGCCCCTGCCCGCGAGGTGCTAGGCTTTGCCTTCCCTGCCCCTGCGTGCGAGACACTTACCGGGGTGGCAGAGTGGGAGGGTGGTGGCAGCCCTTACGCCGGGCACCACGCTGCGCTTCCGCCTGGCAGAGCGGCTGGGTTTCGATACCATTCATGAGCTGTCGCTCGTGTGGAGGTTCTGGGTTGGTTTGCAATGTTTCTCACCACATGTGTGAGACAAGCTGCTGCTGGAGCGGGCTGCATCCACCTCTGCCTGTACCCCATGGCGTGCGGCACAGGCTCAGCATGCAGGGCAGGCAGCGTGGACTTAAGTCGTCTTTGCTCTTGCAGTGCAGGTTTGGCTGCGGACCGTAACTATCAGTAGCTCAGAGAGGCTTTCTGTCTGGGCAAGAACCCTTTACACCCAGCGGTTTCCATTTCAGACCTATGTAGAAAACCAATTCTAATAGCTTGCCTGTGTCTTGACAGCTCTGAAGTTTTACTGAGTGGGAGCTTACTGGGTGCTGTTGTTTCAGTGCTTTCCCCCCACCCCTTTATGACTCCACAGTCTGCTTTTCCAGCCCTATATTAATCAAGTCTGGAACAGGACATCACCTGTCCCTCTCAGGTGTAGAGGGGCTTTATTATGTTTTATTATCATTATCCCTGCTGATAATAAAAATCCTTCCCATGGGAACTGCTAAACCAAAGAGGTTAGATAAAGTAGGGGTCACAGCCTAATGTTAGAGTGAAAGAATTTCAGAATCGCAGAATGTTTGGGACTGGAAGGGACCTCTGTGGGTCATCTAGTCCAAACCCCCTGCCGAAGCAGCATCACCTACAGCAGGCTGCACAGGACCTTGTCCAGGCTGGTCTTGAATATCTCCAGAGAAGGAGACTCCACAACCTCCCTGGGCAACCTGTTCCAGGGCTCCGTCACCCTCAGAGGGAAGAAGTTCTTCCTCATGTTCAGATGGAACTTCCTGGGCTTCAATTTGTGCCCATTGCCCCTTGTCCTGTCGCTGGGCACCACTGAAAAGTCTGGCCCCATCTTCCTGATATTTATAAGGATTTATAAGGCCCCCTCGCAGCCTTCTCTTCTTCAGGCTGAACAAGCCCAGCTCCCTCAGCCTCTCCTCATAGGAGAGATGTTCCAGTCCCCTCATCATCCTCGTAGCCCTCTGCTGGACTCTCTCCAGTAGTTCCTCATCTTTCTTGAAGTGGGGAGGCCAAAACTGGACAGAGTACTCCAGATGGGGCCTCACCAGGGCAGTGTAGAGGGGAAGGAGAACCTCCCTCGACCTACTGGCCACACTCCTCTTGATACACCCCAGGATGCCATTGGCCTTCTTGGCAACCAGGGCACACTGCTGGCTCATGGTCAACCTGTTGTCCACCAGGACACCCAGGTCCCTCTCCACAGAGCTGCTCTCCAGCAGGTCCACCCCAAGCCTGTACTGATGCAAGGGGTTGTTCCTCCCCAGGTGCAGGACCCTGCATTTGCCCTTGTTGAACCTCATCAGGTTCCTCTCTGCCCAACTTTCCAGCCTATCCAGGTCACGCTGAATGGCAGCACAGCCTTCCAGTGTGTCTACCACTCCTCCCAGTTTGGTGTCATCAGCAAACTTGCTGAGGATACACTCTAACTCTTCATCCAGGTCGTTGATGAAGAAGTTAAACAAGACTGGGCCCAGTACTGACCCCTGAGGGACACCACTTGTTACCAGCCTCCAACTAGACTCAGCGCCGCTGATGACAACCCTCTGAGCTCTGCCATTCAGCCAGTTCTCAATCCACTTCACCGACCACTCATCCAGCCCACACTTCCTCAGCTTC
>Ga0065711_1027526_pt1 | contig 48417 bp, 39 predicted proteins | sample Hoacrofraction12_FD_59098 | JGI IMG/M metagenome (GOLD analysis project Ga0065711, IMG submission 59098) | Hoatzin crop microbial communities from Cojedes, Venezuela - Epithelial fraction 12 v2 (version 2) | ecosystem: Host-associated > Birds > Digestive system > Esophagus > Crop | place... | reverse complement strand
GGCTGGGAGCATCCAAGGAGAGGGTCCTGGGGAAGCCGAGGGAGGGCAGGCGCCGTGCACGAGCTCCCAGGGGAGCATGTCCTGGTAGGAGTGACAGCAGCTGTTTGTGGGTGAACAGCTTTCCAGTGGCACGGAGATGCTGGGGGGACAACGGGCTGCGTATGGGCTGTGTCCGGGCACGATGCGAGCCCTGCTTTGCATCTCCCCTGTCCCTTGCTCAGAGACCCGAAATGCCTATTCAGCCACTGAGAAAAGCACGAAAAAGTTGTTGAAAAGGTGATTAGCAAAGTAGATGTTGGTAAAAAGATGAATATCTGTTCCGGGGTGGGCAGCTGGGCAGTGCAGCCGGTGCTGGGGGTGCAGCGGGATGGGGCAGGTGAGGCGTGCGGCGCGCACAGCTGGCGCTGGCCCGCACATCTGCAGCAGCATCTCCCCAGGGGAAGCGTGCTGAAAACTCTGGTGGCAGCGCAGGGAGGGAAGGGCAATGTCTCGCCCCGTGACCGCAGGGATAGAGGGTGGGGGCACAGCGGAGACGCGCACAAAGCTCTGGTTTGTGCTGGAGTCAGCGGCCTCGGCTCTGGTCTCCCCCCAGCAGAAATTGCAGCCGTTTGTTGGAAGAAAAAAACCTTTGGGCAGCTGGGTAATTAAAAAACTCAGTCTCTGCCAAGCACCCCGAGGTGTTGGCCCTGAAGCGTGGAGGTGGGACCGTGGGATACCTAACAGCGTGTAAAGGCTCAGGAGTGTCTTCTGGGCTGGAAGGGATGAGGGAGCCAGCAGCACCTGCCGGGTCCTCTGAGATGTTGCCTCCCGCTTGCCAAAGGACAAGTTGCCGTGGGTCCATCTGGGGTTGCCCCTGCAAAGGCACCAAGGCCAGCCCAAAAAACCCCAGAGCGGAGGGGCAAGACCGCTGGCTGTCCTGGCGTGAGTGCAGCCGCTTCCCTCGGCTTCCCTCCACCCCTGGCTGCGGATTGCTGGAGAATCAGCCAGCAAGTCCTTCCCGTGCCTCCGGCTGCTTTCTGAGCAGGCAACTGTCAGCTGCTGCACGCCAGTTTTGTCGCTTTTTATTTGGCTTCGCAAAATTTTGCTTCTCATCGACCGGCGCGGAGGATGGAGCGCTGGGAGCTGCCGGTGGGGCTTAGCCGCAGAGCCGCGGGCCCGTGGGTCGCTGCCCACCGGCCAGCCGGACGCGGGGTCTGCGGCGTCGGACGAGGTGGCCGGCGGACGGGAGGCAGAGCGCGGTGCTGGCTGTCTCTTTAAGGTGGAAAAGGGAACTCTCTGGCTGCCACTTTGTGGAGTTTAGACCAGATCCCTGTTTTCATTAGCATTTCATTTCATCTCCTCCTCTCCCCCCCAGCCCCACCTCCTCCGAATCGACATTTCTGCATCCTTTTCTGTGCATCACGGAGCAGCAGGTAAAAGTCTGGCTTCACCTGCACACCCACACCCTCACTCACCCCCCCCCCACGCTGGACGCACCTCGGCCAGGGCAGAGACACCTTCCCACGCTCCGGCGTGTTGCTGCTTCCTCCTCTCCGGCGAGCTTGGCTGGGAGCATCCCTGTGCTCGCCTCAGGGCTGCTCTGCTCTGCTTGCTGCCTCTGGCTGCAGCAGCAGCAGGGCTGGGGCACGGAGGAGCTCAGTGGGGCCCCAGGGAACAGAGCTCTGCAGGGAGCCAAGCCTGGCTGGGGGGTCCAGAGCTTCCCCAGCATCTGGAGCATCCTGGGGTCCAAAGCATCCCTGTCACCTGGAGCATCCCGAGGTCCAGAGCATCCCTGTCATCTGGAGTATTCTGGAGTCCAGAGCATCCCTGTGACCTGGAGCATCCTGAGCTCCAGAGCATCCCAGCACCCAGAGCATCCAGAGCATCCTGGGGTCCAGATTATTCCCTGGTCCAGCACATCCAGGGCATCAGAGCATCCAAAGCATCCCTGGCATCTCACGCATCCTGGCATCCAGAGCATCCCCAGCATCCAGAAGCAGTGTCCAGGGACATCCCAGCGCTGGGGGATTCGCAGGAACGAGGAAATGCCTGGCTGTGAGTAACAGGGAGGGGAACCTTGCTACTGCTGATCGGCTCCTGGGAATGTCACTCTGCCCTGATTGCCAGTGAAGAGAGAGAGTGGGGGAAGAGAGGGAGAGGAGGAGGAGAGGAGAAGGGAGGACGGATGCCGAGCAGAGAGAGAGAGATGGTACTTCCTCCCCTGGAGCTGGCTCCGGCGATGATCACCTAGCACAGTCGCAGGTGGAGAAAGTCCCGCCAGCTCCAGAGCCAGCCCTGTCGCCTGGCTCCTCATGGAGGGCGACTTGGGGTCCCCCAATGCCAGCGTGCTGGGGGAGCGCTCGCTGCTGGTGGGGAGCAGCTGGGTGGCCGCTTTCCTCTGCTTCATCATCCTGCTGACCACGGCGGGGAACTTCCTCCTCATCCTCCTCATCGTCACCCAGCGCTCCCTCCGTAACACCTCCAACTACTTCCTGGTGTCCCTCTTCATGTCTGACCTAATGGTGGGGGTGGTGGTCATGCCCCCGGCCATGCTCAACCAGCTCTACGGCCGCTGGGTGCTGCGGGGCGACTTGTGCTCCCTCTGGTACTCGTTCGACGTCATGTGCTGCAGTGCCTCCATCCTCAACCTCTGCGTCATCAGCTTGGACCGCTACCTGCTCATCATCTCCCCCCTCAAATACAAGCTGCGGATGACCTCCTGCAGAGCCCTCTGGCTCATCCTGGCCACCTGGACCTTGGCTGCGCTGGCCTCCTTCCTGCCTATCAAGATGGGTTGGCATGAGCTGGATTTCGAGGTCCGGTCACCGAACGTCACCTCCCGGGGGGACGAGGACCAGTGCCGGCTGCTGGTCAGCTTGCCCTACGCCTTGGTGGCTTCCTGCCTGACTTTCTTCCTTCCATCCGCCGCCATCTCCTTCACCTACTGTCGCATCCTCCTGGCAGCCCGCAAGCAAGCAGTGCAGGTGGCTTCCCTCGCCTCCAACGTAGCCACGGCCACCACCGATGAGACCACACCGCAGGTAAGGTGGCCACAGCCACGCTGCTCCTTGCAGAGCCCCGAGGTTTGAGTGCCTGGGGTGTTTCTGCCTTCCAGGCGGCCTCGGGGCTGGAGCCAGCAAAGGGTTCTGGCAACCAGACCGCAGGGAGGGAGATTTTGGGCAACATCCACCTCCCTGCTGTCCTCGGAGGTGCCCCGAGTCTCGTCCCGGCGATGGTGCGCTTTTAAGCTGCTCAGGAGCACAGAAACAGCATGAGCAGAAGCAGAGAAACAAATTAAGATACAGGCAAAAATGCTCAGCGGCACAAAATAAATGCAGTTTCGCCCCCCTCTTGGCTAGTGTCATCCCAGAGGGTTTTAATCTGATCTGACTTTCCACTCGTAAATCTTGGCCATGGTGGGCGTGAGACATATTGGGGAGAAGGAGTTTAAGTAATAGCAAATACCGGGTTCTGGAGAGCACCTTATTTTGAACAGCCAGCTTCTATTTTCGTTTCCTGGTCTATAATGGGAACCGCAAAATACCTCCTTACAGCGACTGTGGGTTAAACCAGCGTGTGTGGCTTTTATAACCAAAACGTGGCTGTGCTTGTGTGTATTTCTCCGGGAGAAGGTAATTGCCACTAAATCTAACAGCTTTAATTCCCTGAAACAGGCTTTATTGACCTCATATCCTACAGGGAAAAGACAAACTTAATTGCCTTTAAATACTGTGATTTAGTTTGTTCTCTCTCTTTGAAGAAAGGAGCCAGGACTCTCTGACCTGGCCAGCTCTCCCACACGTGATGAGATGTACCAGACTTTCAAAAGGAAAACAAGAATCAAAGAATAAACAGGCAATATCATAAAATGGGTATCTCCCCCCTTGGATGCCAGGTTTTTGGACTCTACAAACACAACCTGCCGCAGCTCTGTGGCCCCCGTGCCGCCCGCTCAGGGGCCGGGGGATGCTCAGGTGCTTTGCTCTGCTGCGGAGCACCAGCATCCACCCCCGGACTGCAGCTGAGTCCTGGGAGCCCCGAATCGGCTCAGGACGAGCTGAAAGCGAGGTGTCAGCCCGGGAACCCTCGAGTTTCATCTTTTTAACCGGATTTTTGTTCTCTTTTGGGGCAGGAAGCTGAGTGGTAACCGGGTCTTGTTTAATTGTGGCAGAGGGCTGAGATAATAATTTTAGATTGCAAGTGTGGATAGAGGACTGAGTTAGTTATGGTGTTTGTAGGCTGAAATGTTTGACGTCCTGCTTTTAAAAATATAATTAGTTTGCTGTTCTAATCAGCAGCTAGAGCTGCCTCTTTAGGGCATGCTTTATTCTGACCAAAACGTTGACTGAGTTGGATTTTTCTATAAAAGAAGCGGCCTAATGATAAAGCCCCTATTTTACAGTAAAAAAAATTAAAAATACTCTCAATGTTGAGGGTTTCTATTACTTCCTCTTCCTGATTTATGGTTCAGGGCCTGCGGCGTGTGTCATCCTCCTGCCCCTTGCGAGAAGGCAAATAACGGCGGGGTTTTTGCAGGATTTGCAGCCCCAAATGCCACTTCCCTCGGGTGGGAGGCTGGCACCGGTGCGGGCAGCTCCGGCCCGCGGAGAAGCCCTCACTCACCGCCCCATCTCCCTCTGCAGGTCCTCCAGGCCCTGAGCCAGCCCGCGGCCAGCAGCGAGAGCAGGAGGTTCGCCAACAAGCACAGCAAGAAGGCGCTGAAGGCCAGCCTGACGCTGGGCATCCTCCTCGGCATGTTCTTTGTGGCGTGGCTCCCCTTCTTCGTCACCAATGTCACGCAGGTAAGCACGTACGGGGGTTTTTTATGTTGGGTTTTCAAAAGGTTTTCACTTTGAATCCAGCTGGTCTTGCTGGGAAGCCTCTGGGACAAAAGATGCAATTTCCTCGGCAAGCAACAGCAAGGAAAAACCTTTTGACAGGGCTCTGAAGGGTTCATTTGGAAGGAAAACGTTGGCATGCCTGGGAAACCGTGCTGGATCGGGGCCGAGGTGGGAAACGCTGCTAACCCTTGCTGTGTCCCCCCGCCAGGCAGTCTGCGGCTGTGTCCCGGCCGGCTTCTTCGATGTGCTCACCTGGCTCGGGTACTGCAACAGCACCATGAACCCCATCATATACCCGCTCTTCATGAGGGACTTCAAGAGGGCCATGGGCAAATACCTGCCCTGCTGCCGGCGCTCGGGGGAGCCCCATGCCAGCGCCATCTCCCTCTCCATGAGGAACTCCAACAGTGGACCCCGCGCCGCCACGTCCCTCAAGAACGTCCTCACCCTGCAGGCTGAGACCGACTCGGTCGACTCTGGGGCGCTGGGCAATGAACACAGCCTGCTGCCGGCCGGCGACGGCTCACGGGCTCTCCCGGCCCCCGGCGCCCGCTCGGTCAACCTCTTCGACGTGGAGCCCCTGGACACGGAGCTGCAGCGCAAGCAGCTCGGCACCCCCGTGGCCTGAGCGAGGGCGGCCGGGGGGGCTGCCGACTGGCGTTATGGACCTCTGTGTGCGGGGAAGGATCCCCCAGCCCAACGCAAACTCTCCGGAGCACCGATTTGCCGCAAGACATCTCCCTGCCCACGCATTGCTCCTCGATACCCTCTTCAAACGCAAAGTGCATCTCCTTGGAGAAGATGTCGTCACCGAGCACTCCCGCGGGTAGGTTTAAACAGTGCAAAGCCACGGTTTACTGCTGAGTTAATCTGCCTTGTTTCTCTCTCTCTCCATCCCTCCTTTGCTCACCATCACCAATCCCTCACCCTTCTCCAAGAGCTGCTTCTCGTGGCCTTTTCATCTCTGGTTAGTCTGAACCTCGGACTCCAGACCCCACCACCAGCCTGCGTCTCCCTAAACTTAGACCAAGGCTTGGTTTTCAGCTTCCACTCGCACAGCTCGGCAGATCGCCTCCGTCTCACCCAGTGCACCGAGGACCGCTGGAACCGCATCCCGTGACTCACGGGCAGGAGGTGTGCGGCTGCTTCGCTCCACAGAACGTCGCCTCTTCTCAGAGTTTCATCTCCTCGCCTGATCGGGACTGTGTCTGTCTTGGTTTCCTGTGAGAGCAGCGAGTTGCAGCACAGGGAAACCATCGTGTTGAATCATGAACAGCCTGCGCTATGGGGGATTAAACCTGATGCAAAATGCTCAGCGCTGCGTTTTGGATGTTCAGCACGGGTGTGGGTGTTCGACGTGTTTGTGGCTCTCCGGGTATCCTGACAGGAGTAAGGAAGGAGATGAGCTTCCCTTCAGATTTCATCCTACAGCTTCCTATTTTTGGCATATGACCATCATACTTTGCTCTGACAATCCGTCAGTTTTTAGATGATGCAATTAGAAAATACACTTTTGTTCCCGCCTTCAAATAAGAATCTAAATGAATATTGCCTTTTAAATGACAATGCCAGCCCCCCTGCCCCCCTGAGCCATAAGCAGAGAGAATAGTGAGCAATATGGTAAGTGGGCACGTGAAAAAAAACCCCAAACCACAAATGCTTTTAGCAAATTCTTCCTCAAGTGCCTTTCGGATGCAGAGATGGGGTGGTGGTTGGCTGCTATGCCCTCCCCGGACTCGGACCCTGCGGGCCCTGCTGCCTGTTGCCCAGCTCACGCTAACGAGCTGGATCGTGCTCCTGAAGCTCACGACTGTACAAACCCAGAGCATCCCTAGGATCTGGGATGCTGGAGGAAGCAGCCACACGCCAAGCGAGTCTCGTTAGTTTTCTTTCGACGTTGCCCACGTATGTTCCAGAACTGAACAAGAAGAGTTTTTTGCAACTAACTTGACATTTATTTGCTACAAATCCCCTTGCGACCGAGGGCTGGCGCAGCGGTCAGTGCTGAGTGTCCGGGACAAAGGCAGGGCTGAGCGCAGGCTCAAACATCAAACCGCTCAGTACATTTTTGCCACGTATCTGTGGACAGATCGCTGGGGCTTGGTCTCAAGCACGAAGATAAATGTGTACATCTTTTCACAAACAGCTTTATATAAAAACATACTTTGATTACAGTTCCAGTTACGAAGGAGTAGAAGAATACACGAGGGACTCTGAAAGTCCATTAGGCAACCAAGTGAGCAGACATGGGCTTCAGGATGGACACGGAGAGACCACGCCTTCAAGCCAAATGTTCAAAAGCAATAACACGTTCCTCTCATTGAGCCAGTCCTTTGTAACGAGGTGCTTGCCGGTGGACAAATCCTCTGATGCGGTGGAGAAGTCGTATCCCTTTCCTGCAGCCAGTGGCGTTGGTGCCAACCGGCAAAACAGGCCCAGGGTCCCGCAGCCTGTCTGAGAGCCATCCCTGTCACCCCGCAGCAAGGCACCGCTCCAGAATCAGAGCTGAGCACGTCTGAGCCCCCCTTAGCCACGTGAACTGGGGAGCGGAAAGGCTGGGCGCCGTACCCAAAGCTGCGGTGCACTGCCAGGTTACGCTGCCGCCCCCAGAAACAGCCGCGATTTCGACTTTGTGAGGAATAATGTGGAGGTGAGGTGTGCAGAGAGCTGGGGAAAGGAAGGAGAGGGGGTTATTGAACCGGCTGCTGGAACGGGGCGGGAGGAGGAGGGCTCTGTGTGAGCAGAGATTGGAAGCTGCAGTCACACTGTCTCCCCCCTCGTGAGCCAACGAGCCCGTCCCGCTCTGGCTGTGGGAAGGCATTCATACCAAGTGGCACTTGTTCTAAAACAGGAAAACACAGAGGTGCTCTCAGCAGGGCGTTTATCCTCCTGCCGTGGTCCTGCTAGATGTGTTTTCTTGGGCTGAGCAACAAAACGGGCCAGGAAAGGACCTTTTATGGAAGACGTGGATGAGTCCCATGCGGTTTGGAAGACTCTGCATGGCAGGGGATGTACAGCAGGGTCCCTCCCTCCGGTTTGAGACTGGGGGAGAAGAGAGCGGATGCCAATTTGTTTTTATGGAGGAATCAAACAGATTCATGTTTATCCTATGCCAAGTGTTGGTTTTATTCTAAGCCAATTAAAAATGACATGTCTAGAGGGGGCTTTTAAGGCTGGAGATGTGTGTGGGACACAGAACGAAAGTCTCTGTGGGTTGCTGGCTTGCAAAGCCTGGGAGGAAATTTCACCAAGTATTAAATCATAAAAAGCCCACTCTGTTTCTTCTGCTGTCTTTCACCTAGGGACTCAAAGCATGTTTCTAATAGCAATGAGGCCTCGAACGCTCATCGCCCTCAGCCTGCAGATAGGGAAACAGTCTTGTTGACTGGAGAGTGCCCAAGCCCTGGCAGCAAACCTGCAGCAGACGGGCGGGAGAAGCCAGGTAGCCCCGAGCCTTTCGCCTCCCCGGTTAGCAGAACCGAAGCGCGGATGCTGAGACGCACGGAGCTGGGCAGCCAGAGCCTGCAACACGCCTGCTCACCTGAAAACACAAAACCAGATCGAGCACTGGCAGAAAAATGTTTTTAATTTCCTAGTGACGAGCCCCTCTCCACGCTATGCTTCAATATACCCACAGAGCCACCCGCGTTCCCAAGAGTCCTATGGCAGAGACGCAGTCCCTATTGGCGACAGCTGCTTCCCTCACGAATAAACCCAGTTTGCGCGAGGAGGGAAGCGCCGCCGCTTCTGGAGAAGCAGTGCTGAGTCAGGCAGGAATCAGCCCTTTCTCGTCTGTGGGAGATGCTGTGGGCAGCTGCTCCGGAAGCTCTGATCCAGTGACATGCCAGTGCCACACTCCAGGCTCTCAGGAGGGTCTGAAAGCTGCAGCTACAGCTCTGCCAGCTCCACCGACACTCCTTTGGGAATCCCAGTGCAACGGACGGTGCTTTGGAAGCGCTTTTAGTGCTGGCTGAGCATCTCTGCCCAACACGAAGAGCTCTAATTTGCTCCTTCGCCCGCTGCCTGTTTCTTGCTGTCCCTGCTGTTTGAACAGTCTGGGCAGGGGAGCGAGGTTTGTCCCAAGGCACAGCCAGGAGAACCACGGTGGTGAGCACAGCTGGCTGGGAGAGCCTCACCGTCAGCCGCATCCTCCTCTCGCACGGTGTTTTCCTCTTCGTGAGCCTCGCTGCCTGCTGCCTGCTGTGATTTCTTGGCTAGAGGGGAGAGAAGATTGCCTCTGCCCTTCTCTTCCAGCCGACACTCCTTGGTTTTAATGCCCACAGCTGTTAGGATCATGTCCATTTGCTTCATGTAGTCCAGGTGGCCGTTCACCTGCAAGCAACAAGAAGAGCCCTGTTAGCGGGGAAGCTGCGGGGAACCCAGCTCCACCAAGTCCTTGCTGTGAGACTTGGTTTCAGCTCTGAAAGGCTGCAAGAATGAGGTCTGGAAAAGGCCGTTGTCTACTGAACAACCCCCAGCTGGCTGCCCGCTTTGCAGCACACACTGCTGCTGGATTGATTGTCCTCTGACAGATGCAGGTTTGAATGCTTGGACATTGCTGAGTTACAAAACCCCGGTCCTGGGTGCCACGAGGGTAAGCAAGGAGGTGACCTGCCATGCCGAGAGATGCCCAGGTAGCGGATGAGCTGTCTTAGTTCAACCCCGTGTTCTCTGCTAAATCATGTGTCCTCCCTGTGCCTTACCTCCTTTGTAAAAGCAAAGATTGTCTTATTTAGATTAGGATACAGTCATTAAATCTCAGCAAAGCTACCAAGCGTGTTAAGGTTCTCAGCTGGGAGGTGCACTGATCTTTCCACACCGTATAAAACTGGGAGCCTGAGAGTTATGGGTTCATAAAGCAAATTAAAGTCAACAATATGTGCAAAAAACCCGCTCATTTTTATTGTAAGGTGATTTCTATGATAAGATAAACCCTTCTGAGATGGATGTTGGAATGCACCCTTCCAGTCAGGGCACCAGAGGGAGAGAACACCCCCTCTGCGGTGGTAATTATTGTCATACGCTGATGGCTGCCAGGCTGGAAAGGCAGAATCTGCCTTCTCTGTTTCAGGTGTCCTGTGCAAGCCGAGCGTTTAAGTAACGACAGCCAAGATCTTTCCAGAGACCAGCCTTCAGACCCCCTCTGCTGTCGTGCCCACAGCCAAAATGGGAGGAGGTGCTTGGCAGCAGAGAATCACAAGGTGGATTTAAAGTGGGGTTTTCTGTGGAGCGGAAAAGTGCGGTCAGGCCGAGTCGAGGCTATTCGATGGTACGCTCACCAGCTGGCCAGCAGATTTCAGCAAAGTTTAAGGGGTAAGATATTTTGGCATCTTCGGTAAATTCTATTTCTAACAGTTTAAATCTGTCCTGACCCAGCCAGAAGCTGTCTCAGGCAACACCGCCTCTTGTTTTCCCAAATCTCGCTAGTAACTGCGGCATTCCCACGGCAGGGAATACCCGACACCCCAGGCCCAGGAAGGCGCTGTCTGCTCCTGCAAGACAGGAAAAGCTCTTTGCTGAGCTCGGCAAGGAACCCCGGCCATGGACCCTCTGCTCGCTCCCTGCCAGCTCCGGCTGAGGCCTGGGCCGTCCTTCCTCGCTGTGCCAGCAGCCAGGGTTCCCAGCACCCCTCTGCCCAAACCTAGAGCAAGCCTCCTTTCCTGCACGAGCAAAATCCAAACCTCCTAACTTGCGTGAAGCAGCTTTTGAGTGGTAACATTTGGAGGCACTTAGGACTTGGAGCAAAATGAAGGATTTAATCAGCACGTTGGTAATGCAATATGTGACTTTAATCAGTCCAGATGGCTCCACAGGCTCTTGATGTTTTGAACAGATTAGTTAATTAAAATAACCATTGAAGGACTAATGGACTGGCTGTTAAGATGTGTACATTGTTCTCTGAAAAAGTATGAACCTTTTACTACTCAGGAGGGGGGCTTGGTGCTAAAGAAAGAAATGAGCACAGCGTTGGACAAGGCGGAGAGAAACACGAAGGAAATGGACGTACTGGGAGGGGTTGCTGAAGTCTCATGGTTTGCTGCGTTCTGAAACCTCTGCAGTCATTACAATCCACCTGCCCTGGTCAGCGCTCGGGGACTTCTCAGCCTGTTCTGTTACACGGCCATTAGTCAGAGAAAACAATTTCCCCTGCCACCCTAAGGACCAGATTTTCATAACTCCGCCGTATCCAGCAGCTTCCACTAAAACAATGGGGAATTCCTCGTCCTCGAGCACCACGACCACCGAGAGACGCCGCGTCTGAGCGATTCTGAACAGCGGAGCCTTTCCTGGTGCAGCTAAAGGAGATGCTGAGACCTCCTGACAAGCTGTCCCCTTCTGCAGGTCTGCAAATACCACTGAATCTCTCCAAAGGAAGCTTGCTTCTCTTTCCAGGATAGCGCAGGAGAGGATTCCATAAAGCCACACAAATGCAAGCCCTGAGAAGTGTAAGAGGAGGCAGGACTCTGTCCCTGCTATACTGTGACACCAAGTACTGAGCCATCAGCAGACGAACAGCGGACAGATTGCCTTGCCACTTTAAAGCTGTGCAGCCAACCTAGCAGGAAAATTCATCTGCAGTCTGAAAAGCTGAATTGCTCTGCTGGATTGGCTGTGCTGGAGAAGGGATGGGAACATCTAAAACAGAACAATAAAAACTTTAAAGGGAAATAAACAATTGTTTGAATACTTGTCAGAACAAAGTACAGGAGGAATTTAAAAGTAAACGGAATAGACAAGTGTTCTTGTAACCAAAGCAAATATATTTATGCTTGTTATAAGGAAATACAAACAGTGGGGCAGGTTTATCAGCGTGTTTAGGTGACTTCTCCCCTATTGTACCTGATTTTATGGTTGCTTTGACTCACTGGAAAACACAAGCCAGCTGCCTGTATCACTAAGCCTGCTGCAGGACGACAGCCCCGCACAGAAAGACCTCCCAAGGATGACAGATGACAGCACTGCTCGGGTCGATCGATCAGGCAGCTGAAAAGAGCTGTCGGTTCAGTAAGGTTGGCAAGGTTTTGAAGTTCAAATCCCCCCAAAAATGTCATTGAGCATAATCAGCTGCGTTTATTAAACTCAAATGGAAGTCTTTTTTGTTTGGTACAATGAGTGCCTCTGGTTACAGTGTCATAAAACCACAGTTCAATTTACGGAAGCTTTGAAAACAAATAATGCCACCCCCGGGCCGGCAGCCAAGGCAGTGGTGGCCGCTGTCCCACGGCGAGCTGCGAGCTCTGCAGCACAGATGCTGCTCTCCCTGTTAATGGTGGCAGTCCTAGGTGGAGAGGGGCAGGGGACAGAGAGCAGCATGTCTGAGAGGAGATGGTAATGGACTCCATTTGCAGTTACCACACAGCAGTCTCCGTGAGCGGTAAGCCAGTGCCATCTCCACGGCTCCACGCGACTGCCGTTGCGACTGGTTTTCCCCAGCATTGCAAAAGAACGGAGCAAGCACCAACACAGGATCCACCCAGCTTTTAGGACCGAGGTGGAATCCCAACTTCTCTCAGGGTTTGAGCTACAAGCACCCAAGGTGTACCCCACAGCCCAGAGGGGAGGCTTGGGGAGCCTGCCAAGGGTGGACAGAGAAGGGACCTGGGAGAAAGGAGGTGCTGTGCATGATCCTGGCTCTGCCACGGACTCACGGAAGCACCGGCGAGACTCTTACTCCCTCACAAGACTGGGTATCCCAACGACATCACTCTGTGTGATACAGCAGAGTCGGTCTCTGTTCACTCCAGAGCCAACTGTTTTAAGGTCCTGTCCAGTTTCCTTCAAAAAGAGCTCCTCCACTGATGCCAAGCGGCCCGTGCAAAGAGCGCAGACCGGCTCCGAACCCGGCACGGCTCGCAAAGCTGTTTGCTTTGAAGGCTGCGTAATTCGCCAGAGCTCAGCTGAAAGCCCCTTGGCCCCTCTGCTACCTGCTGGGAGAGATGAAGGACAGAGCCTGACCAAATGTCCTGCGGCTCGACGGAGAGCTGCAGAGGAGCAAGGGAGGCACGCAGCGCAAGCAGCGTTCACAGGTACTCTGCAAGTTGCACGAGCATCGGTCATTAATATGGCTGAGGACGTCACCTCTTTGATTTGTTTTGAGCTTGTCGCATCCAAAGAGCAACTTTCTCATGCAGGAAAAAATACCCTCAAGTTAAAATGTCTCTCCAGAGCTTCGTTATTTCATCAGGATCAGTAATGACGACCCTGGAGGGCATCACAGTTTCAGGGTTCCCTTTGGACAAACACGATCTGTCTCAATAGAAACCGGTATTTTGTGTGAGATGAAAAGAGTTAATAGAGTGAGCGGCAGTTTCTGAAGCTCAGGTAAGAATCACACCTCACTTCTCAGCAGCCCTTTCTTCCCACTGGTGTGTCGGAGCTGTGTGCACACACAGTGAAATGCAAACTGCCTCCGGTGGCACATCTCAGCAGAGCCGGCAACTCAGCGACTTCTGGTACCGCCAGTTCAGCTCCTGGGTTTACTCTTCGTTTCCAAGAGTGGCAGGGAACTGGTCGTTCAGCAAGAGAACCGGAGCGCAACCCTGCACTCCAAAATAAACTGCCAGCTGGTTGTAGGGTAGCAAAGATTGGTAAAGAAGGGAAGAAACTGAAATGCCACTACTGCTTTCCAAAAATCCTCAGCTCTGGATGCTGCCTCCAAACCCATGCAGCCCTCCTCTCCCAGATGGTGGCAAGGACAGACTGAGCACACGACTCCCAGGCTGTGCCAGGCTCGCGCTCGAAACGCGGGCATCGCTGCCAAGCTGGCAGCCTCCGCCAGCCACAGTTATTCCCACATGTCAGCATAAGCCTTGATTCGGAGCGCTGGGTGCATCTTGCATGACAGAGGGCATTCAGCCGGGCAGAACATGTCCGATCTGTTTTCCACAGGTTTCTGAGGGCCTTACGGCAAAGACCTAGCGCTGCCCAGGCAGGGGACGATGGCTGGGCCTGGCAAAAGCCAGCGGCAGAGCAGATCCCACAGTGAGAACCAGAAGAACATTAAACGAACCTCGAAAGAGGCTGTGGCTGAATTATTAAATGAAAATAGAAATAAAATTCTTCTGTTTGGGTTCTTAGGAAATAATGTTTTCCAAAAGAGAGGACAATGAACGCGTCCACTAATTCAGAACCTGAAATTTAAATGGATTTATTAAAAAATGTGAATTTGGCATCTGCGGCAAGTCCTCCCATGCACTACAGGAATATCCTGAGCGTTAGCGGTCCTGGCTTCCGGCAGAGGAGAAGCCAATAAAAACATATTTGAGGAAAACTTTATAGAGCTGAGTTTATTTTGAAAATACTGTTAATGTCATTTGTGTTATTCCTCTTTAATGTTCCTATTTCTGCTCTGAAAAACCGATGGAATAAAGATTGGAGCATGATTCAGCTGAAGCTAACAGGCTTTGCTTCTAAATCATCACTTCGCACAATTACAGTTCTTATGAATAGAAGTCCCTCAATTCTTATTTTTCTTCTTGTTTAAAAGAAACCTGACTGGTAAAAGTTCTCCTTTCATTACAGCGACATTTCTTGAGCAAGGCTGCAATCTTTACATGCAGTCAGCTTTCAGCCACGACTTATCGATCAGGACACTCTCGCCTCCGGGACGATGACCGCGGGACGTCACCCTCAGGCAGTTTCACATCAATGCTGTAACTTCTGCCAAGGACTTTTCCCATCAAACTTTGATACGTTTTGTGGGAACATGGCGATGTTGATAATTCTGAGCAAACACTGGAGTTTTTTGCTGGATTCATCCACTGCTGAAAAACTCTGCCAGCTGTACTCTCAAGTTACTGTCACCGATTCCAAGAGGATTGTATGACGGAGAGGAATGAAATATAGAACATAAGAAGAAAACAGAGGAAATAAATGGAGGAAATCAGATTTGGAAGTCCAAAGCCCTCAGGGGGCGAGACGGAGAGCGGCCGTACGTCAGCGATGACGGCGGGACAAAGTGAGGAAGAGGGAGCTTCGTAAATTCTGAATTAAGAAGAGAGCCCTTGAAGGAGTTTCCAGGGAGAGGTGCCTTCACAAATGCCCTTCTGCGGACGGGCAGTGCACCCCGCACACCCAGCCCGCCGGCTGGAGGCAGCAGCTGCTTCCAGGGATTTTTCAGCTGTTGGCGGAGCCGCTGTTGACTGGTTTTTTTGCTGATGCTCTCACTGACGGCTGCCAGAAGTGGAATCGGTTCTTTAGCTGTTAGGTTGGTGTCTGCACACTCAAGAGTCTTTCCAGCTATATTAAAGTTGCAAAACATGCCACTCACTTTTAATGTGGCTATGATCAAATACTTATTTTTTGGTGCTAACCCAAGTGGAAATTATTTAAATTAGATGGTATAAAGAACGTTTTTAGAGGCCCAGCATAAACTGTGCATATAATTATCACTGGGGAATATTTTGAACATAATATCTTGGCCCTCAGAGGAAAAGAAATCCCCCAAAATAAAGACTGGATCAATATATCAAACTGGAGTGTTCCTAAAAACAGCTTATAGGACCCAGATATCTGACATTATAACCTACAGCAGTCCACTGGTGACCCAAAATACCTGCTGTATGGATCAAGCCAGGATTATGGACAATTTTTCAAGAGTCCAGTTCTTCAAATGAAAACACTGAGATGTGATTTGTTCTCCATAATCAGGATGACATAACAGCACCTGCCTGCAGCAGAGGAGGACTCCTCTGTAACACTAAAGGAGACCAATCACCCTTCCTCTCCACATCTTGCTCCAGGAATACACAAGATTTGGCGGCTGGAACGTTACCATCTCCATGAAACAAGACCACTTTTGGTTAATTAAGGGAATTTTTGCTGTCCTTAGGGACAATGACCTGTTCTCAGCTTATCCAGCCCTTCACCTCCTTTATGAGTCGATGGTAATCATGTATCGGGGCAAGAAGTCTTGGGCATTTGGGAGATTTCACCAGCTATGGAGTAGTGCAGCGTCTCTCCGTAGCAATGCCATCTCCTACAAATCCATCGCACCGGGATCCGCAGCAAGTTGAAGACCTTGCCTTACCCTGAGATCACTGGGGCAGCAGACACTGGTAAGCTTCGAGGTATTGCAGCTACATTCAGCTGATGTCAAGAATGCATGCTGTTGTAATTGCAAGATCATTAGCTGAAACTGTGCTACAGGAGAAAACCTCACGTACACAATGTGTCAGCTCAGTCAGTCTTCCCTTCATTAACACTTTTAATTGGATGTTGCAGCTGAATTTTCCTTCCATGTTAGCTGAAGAGGTTAGAAACGAAGCTCAGAACTGAACACGGAAATTATACAAAATTAGAATGTTCCAACATAACACAGGAAAAAGAAAGCTAAATTCCCTATCCTTAATTCACCTCACTGTGCTTTGTGTAGCCACTCTTGCAGAATCAAACATTATTAACGCCACTTAGGGAAAACTCCCACTGCTTTTGCTGGCAGTTTTGCTCAAGTAAAGTCTGTGTGGTCGGGACAGCGGCTTGCAGAGTCAACAGCTCGCTGCCGACCTGCCAAGAATGGAGTCTGCAATGCCTGGCTTGGCGAGAACGGTCCTATTCTCAAATGCAAGGTCCTCTAATGTGTAAAGTGTAAGAGAAAAATCTGTAAAAGGTGATGAGTGATGCAAATTGTTACACTCCACGGAGAAAGATGTAACGGTATCAAAACTTTGCTGGTTGCTCAAATGGAATAGCAGATTTTGGATGTTGAATTATATTTGATGTAAACATAAACTGCCAGTGAATCTTTCTAAAACGTGGCACTTGGTAAGCTCAGCTTTTCTGAAGGAGCGGTGCAGTCCCAGAAACTGAGCTTTGCCCAGCGTAGTCAGGGGGACCGAACACTGTAGGTACTCAAGCAGCCGTTGTGGAAACCCACCGCGAAACCACGCGCGCATGTTCCAGGCACAACGGAGCAAACGGGGAAATTACTTCCACAAGTCTGCGGGAAGGCCACACTGCTATGGCACCACGCTGCTTCTGAGTGGCAGTGCGTATGGGAATTCTGGCACCAGCCTTACGAAACAAAGGCTCAAGGAGCGCTGTAAAATGGCGCGCTCTGCCTTTTAGAAGCAGCTAAATATCCCCAAAGAGGACATCAGGATGGAGCGATGCATCTGTGTTGAAGCCAGGAGGGACACCAGCCTTTGAGGTTTTGTCTGCCACAAAGCAGAACCAAACTGCAAGTTATTAATGGCTCCGTTGGTGCTTTTTTGGAAAAGCTTTTTCAGTTTCTTCCTCTGTTCTAACGTACTGACATTGCCAGCACCCTCTGCTTGCATCCCAGAGGGAAAAATGTATTTAATATGTATTTAATGTGTGATTCTCAAAGCTCCCAAATCAACAGCAAGAAGGATCACAGAAAACTAAGCCATCAACAGCTCCAGGGTTGCAGGGACATACAAAGAGGAAGAAATCACCCCTGTGACCTTACAGCCCAGTGGACAAATAGACTTGTTTCCACAGAGACTTGCATGTCCCCCAGATGTGAGTGCAGGCCCTCCAGGCTCCTCTGAGCCGCTGCCTGAAGCCAGGTTCTGCTCCTCGCTGTTGCTCTGCTGATCCTGTTAATGCCTGTCACCATGGGAGGTGGCACTGCTCATTGCAACAAGTGAAACAAAGGGCTAATGAGACATAGGCAACCTTTTGCCTTTTGAACTCCCCAGGGTTCTTAATTAACCCACATTTTGTAACCACAACTAATCATTTCCTGCAAGTCTTGGGAATACAGGGGGAAAAATAAACCCACAGTTCAGTGCATTTGGGGAAAAAAGCCTGACTCACAGAAGCGCCAGTTGGGTTTCACAAAATTCCGACTTTTCATAGGCTTGTGGTATTTATGCACGCTGCGTACCTGCCTGGCTGAAGGCCAGACTGCCTTGAATCTGTTTGCCTTCCCTCATAATGGGAATACTGGGCTGCTCTGCTGAGAGGGCTTTAGGAAAGAGAGATCAGATATTCTTGCTTTTTAGTCATTGTCAGACAGCTTTCCCACTGCTCAGTTACAGCAGCAAAGAAAAGAAGAGGTAGAAAGCTTTGAGGTACCTCAGAGGGAAAAGGCAAAGGTGTGCTGATGTGTGATACAGATTATTCTAAAAAGAAGCTCTGCTGTGTGCCTTCCATCGTGCAGAGGTGCCGCAGGAGGTGAACACGGCTGTGAAATGCTTCGGCGTGTTTTGTCTCAATGACCATTGCAGTGACCGCTCTGCAGATAAGAGGACTGTGTCTCTGCAGTCTGTGGGCTGTACAGAGCACGGCTCTGGCGCTCCACGCGGGTGAGGAAGGAGGGATTTACTCGCAGTTGGTGTTGCCTTTACAGGAGTTCGTGAGCACCAGCAGCAGGTAGGCTGCTGCCATCCAGACAACACGCTGATGCACAATAAGGAAATTTTAGCTGCCGCCAAAAGCATGGGAAAGGAAGGAATTCAAAGTCAATGCAAAACTTTATCAAACTCTAAAGACCTTTAAGACAATTTTCACATTGGACTAACAAGAGAACAGTACTGACTTCTGCAAAACCTGTCACGATCCATCCATGATCTCTGCTAGACTTCCAGCCAGGCACTCCTACTGCCTCCAGGCTTGCAAGTTCATCCCTGGTCTCTGCTGTGGTAAAACTGCCCAGAGAAACTTAAGCACCCGATCTTGACTTGTGAGCCTCTGTGAAAACGCTCTTCCTACATTCTGACTCTGAGCATTTCTGCAGTATTCAAATGTTAATGCAAAATGTAATCTACAATATCCCATTTGAACAAACAGCAATCAATCTAATATGCTACAGCTCAATTACTTCCTTGGTCTGTTTAACAGGTGCTGTCAAATAAATCTACTGAATAAATCAGTCCCATTGTAACCATTAGGAAGGCTTTTATAACTGCATTTGCTGAGTGGGAGGACATTTTTCTCACAGTTTTTTACTGAGAGTCAGATAAAAACCATACTAATCAAGAGAGACATGCAATAAATGCCTTGGAGGTGAATTCCTGTTTATACTGAGGTCTTTTTGTCCTCCACTCATTTGAGGATTCTGATGCTACCACAGCAAAGAGATCCGAGCCCTTTGGATCCAGGCCAATTTTCATCATGGATGGACTGGGAGATGCCTAAAATACTGAGGCTGCCTGCATAATATTTTCACACTGAGAACCTCTGCATCATCTGTGTTTTATTCTTCTGTCACTTTGTCCTTTCTTATTCCTGGCAGAAGACTCACGGGGACCTCCAGCAAGGGCATCTGCAGGGATGGAGCTGGTCCCCATTATAGAAAATGTCTCTATGTATATTTCTGTTATGCTACTGCACTATATTTGCAGCAAAATCCATCTTTGCTTTCTTGCCACTTCAAAAAATACTGCCCCTGAATATTTCTTTCCCATTTTTGCTCCTTTTACTTTTAAAATGTTCATCAGACTGCACTGTATTTCTTTTCATAAACCTCCACGGTCTGGAAAATGGATCAAGAGAATGACACCTACTTAATATAGGTTTTTCCCCCTGCAGGCGTTGCTTCCTCCCCCCCTCAATGCTTTGCAGTAAGATTAAGCAAGTGAAAGTGTCAGCTCTTTCTGAAACGAGAACAGCGCTGGGATTGTCTGTTGGCATCGTGCAGCATGGATACAGATGCACAACAATAGAAGATCAGCAGATAGCAGCTCTGCAACCATTATTCACTTAGCTGAAATGTAAATACTGCTCCTCTGGGGAAGAACGGAGAGGCTGCTGCGAGCCAGGCAGGATAAAGTCTGCAGGACTCCAGGGGGTTTCAAAGTTCAGGAAGCAGAAGGTCAAGAGAAAAGGGGTTTCTGAAGAGAAGTCGAAGAGAGGAGAGTAACACAGACTGAACTAACAGGAAAAGTCACCCTGGTGCCACCACGGCTTGACTTCTTTGGCCATTTTTCTTTTCATGCCAGCAACAGATGTCACTGCTTACAAGCGACTAATGGCAACTCTGGGGACAGTGAAAAAATAGATGTGGGAGCATGAGGAAATACTAACCTAGGCAACCCAGTAAGATGCAAAGACAGAAGAACAGCTACAGTGCTGGACCATGTTTAAAAGCCTCTACTATACCACTTTCTGCTGGGAAGCCTACATTTTGTTCTGCAAAGTCTCCATTTTAGCTGTACAGCATTAAGCCCTGTGCCTTCTGGCAAGGGCTGTACATAGCGAAGTTATCATGAATGAAGTGAGCTGGTAACAGTTGGGTATTTATAGGCTCAGCGGGCTGGTGCTCCAAAAAATCTGAAAGCATTTAAAAGTGCCTTTGGCTCCAGAGCAACGCTGACAATCCCTCCCAGCTTGTGGGGACATTTGGGAGGGGTCACAGCAGGAACGACGACAGTGGGAGTATCCCGAGCTGTGTGCTGAGCATCTTCCAGTCCAGTTTGCAGAGAGCGAAAAATGAGTTAAGACATTAAAATATGGAAAAACAAGATTGCACGTCCAAGATTACTGTGAATGTGAGCACACAAGCCAATTTCTGCATGATTTTCTGTGGAAGAGCTCACTCATGAATAGAGACAAGAGAATGAGATCATTAGTTTGCTTAGGGTAATTGAGTTGAATATTGCTAGACATATAATACAGTAGCTTATCATTAATGACACGAGATAGCTTTGGGGAAACTAAATCTCTGCCAGACATAACAGGTGATTTTCTTCCTGCTTCCTGGAGACCAACACTCCAAAAACGCAGCAGCCCCGACCTAGCAAACCAGCCACCGATATCACAGAGCTTCTGTAATTACAAACTGGTTCCTGCACCGCGGCGTCAATGCAATGCAGGGGCCCAAGGTACAGGGCCTACGACCTTGCCCCTGGATGAACCTGAACAGTGTTGAAAGCTCTGCCAAGATAAGATTGCAGGTTGCAGCTGCTCCACAGTCGTGTGTTTGAGCTCCAGGGCTCCCAGCTGCTGATCCTACCTCCCTGCGGATCTGGGGCTTGCAAGACAGTAAGGTTTTTCTTGGAGAGTAACGACATTTTCTGTCTCCAGTATGAGATACTGCAAAACCAAAAAAACCCCCACCATATCCAACAAGAGAGGCAAATTCTCACTATTTTGCTCAATACTGAGCGCTGGCTGGGCCAACAGAATCAATACTGAAGTCTGAGATGAGCGTTATCTCAAAGAAAGGAAAGAAGGACAACGTACATAGAGGTGCTCTCTCCAGTATCCTGTCTTCCCATATCAATCAGTGTGAGGTTACAGTGCTGCAAGCAAAGGGCAGATGGAAGAAGGTGAGAATGTAAGAAGTACTACTTACTACAGACGAAAGGTCCATGTTTACCATCCTCCGGTCATCCAAGTCGACTGGCTGGAGGCCTGCAACATTGATCTGGGCAGAAGAGGTTCTGTACACAAACCCCAGCAGCCAGTCCCCCCTAGGAGCAGAGCAGAAGAAGAGTGTGAGTAAAGCCTGTTGCCAAACCAATGCAATATGTGACTACTGAGACTACAAGGAGAGTAGAGGGGCCGGGGAGCACAGTGATGTCTGGCCCCAGACCTGCTGCAGCTTTGTCTGACATAGGAATCAGAGCAGCTGCTGAATTCAGGGCAGGTTCCTGGGACACAGCGGTGTAAGTCTGAATTTAATCCTGATTCGTGGGTGTCCTGATTCATGGGTGTAGTCTCATTACATGCAGGTTTAAAAATCTGACCTTTCTATTTATTTCTGTATTTGCTTAGCGATTGCAATACATTCACATATTTAATCTTTTTAATGTACAGGTAGAAGTTCTCCAGCTTGTAGACGGCTGTAAACGTGATGAGGCCTACAATACCAATGTTGCTGACATAAATATCGGCTGCAAAGCTCCTCAGAGTGCTCCTGATTTATAGGTACTGTACAAATACATGGTTTCAATGACAAAACTAGGCAGAGTTTGTTCCCACCGTAAAGTATTGCCATAAGTCGCTGTGACAGTTTCAGGGTAGACTACAGCACGATGAGAGAAGGCAACGAGTCCTTTGGAAATAATAATCTCTTCTCCTGTGCTGAGCAACAGCACAAAATCCAGGCACCTAAATACTACTACACTCTAGAAAGTAGATCTAAGTTGGACACAAGTGGTATTTATGCTCTGTGGTGGCAGCAGGTGAAATGCACCTGCACAGGTTACCATTTTTGGCTGCTCCTGTCCGCTCCAGAATGGTCCGTGCTAGAAGCTGTGAGTCTATGCGGAGCTCTGCAAACTCTTTGCAACGCATCCACGCTACTCGGGCATGGGCTCTTCCAAAAGCTGAGTGAGTGTAACTGATTTGGTTAAGGTTTCCCATTAGGAATTTGTAACCCTGCTGTGAAATTGGAGGGGACAGCTCTGAGAGCGAGCTTTCACTCTCCATGTCCTTTCAGACTTCAAAGCCAAAGGAAACAAGCTACAGCAGACTGAAGCTCAACAAATTGGGCCCAGATCTCATCTTGCAGGAGTTTTAGTCAATGTAATTCATCTGACCTAAACAGAGTTACTCCTAAAGTGACAGAACGAGGCCACAATTTGTAGAAGCAAGAGACAAGAGAAATCAAAATCAGGTGGGGACTTACCACAAAATGTTTGTATAATCCTTCTCTCATGTCTAATATCCTCACACAAATTCTCCTATCTCTCAGTTACCTCTAGCTGCCCCTCGTGCTAACTGAAGAACCCTCAGATTCAGCATCTGAGGGTAAAGTAGAGAACCAGCATAGTGGAATATTTCCTGACGGTCTCCTCACGTGCTTCTTCCTATTTGTGAGCAACAGGCTACAATTTCTACATCATTTTTCATTCAGCATTCAAGACATGGGCTTGCCAAAGCAGAGACTAACCAAATTACTGCGCACACAGAGGCACAAACACACATACGATTTCACTCCAACAGTACTTGCAGGATTTGAAACTGTAATAAGATATTTTTATATATATATAGGAAATGAATACACTGCGCTTTTTGCAGTGAAATGGATTTTTGTATAACACAGGGAGGAACAACATTTGCCAGGGCAAATTCAGTTATACGCAACAATTGCTATCAGTTATGGCTTATTGGAGGAACACAGAAGCACTCCCAAGGAGGCAGCAATTGCTTTTTCCTTATGTCACATGAAGAAAGACTGTAACTGGTGTGCACATCTGGCATCTGTAAAACCTCCTGCCATCCAAAAAGGACAAAAGCAACAATTTTCAGCCTAACTGACAGAAGGGATTAATAATTTGTTAGTTTAATCTTGAATGCTTTTAATTCCTTCATTTAGTTCCTCTTTGTAAATTAATATACTATGTTAGATGCACAGTAATACAGTACTTCCTCATCTTATACGTATATATGTAGGCATACATATGTATCTGCGGATGGAAAGTACCGACAGCATTTTCAACCGTCCTTGACCTGAGGGCTCGTGGCTTTATAAACTGTCTTGACTTGCAGTTACATGCTCATTGCTAATCTTCTTGCCTGGTTATTTCTCAATTTATTTTCTCTTAGTCTTCCCTGCTTCATTCCTCCGCTTTAAATTCACCTCTTCTAACCGTGCGACTAAGCAGTCTTCTTGTCACAATTATCTTCCAATACACAGTCATTAGATTTGATACTGTCACCTGAATTCCTGACAGCTTTTATTAGATTGCTTCAGCTGTTTCGTGCCTCTGAATCTCCCTCTGCTCACCCAGCAGCTTTCACAGCTCTGCACAGAAGTTGTCTGTGCAGTTTTAACAGGCTGATATTTGGTTTCAAGGTGACCTTTCTATTCTTTCACATCCTTAGTAAATTGCTACAGCTATTCCAGCTATACCTGCTTTGTAAGTAAAATACCTTGTTCACATGGACTATCTTGACCAGAAACCGAGTCTAGGTATAAAAAAATCTTCGATTTGCTTGAGCTCCTTCCCTTCCATTCCAATTTTCACATCTTGTTCCCCACAAGCAGCCCCTAGTGAATTATATCTTGAAGCTCTGATAGATTTTAATTCACATTCTTGAACTGCTGGCGAACTTAACAACTGTATTTATAGGCCTTTACATAAAGCTGACACTTAAAGGGGCCTTAGAATATGCCAAATTATGCACACAAACACACTGACCCAGCTTTAAGCTGCCAGGGTGACGTAACCCTGCCGCCGTATGAACAGAACCTACATACTTGAGCCCCCCAGGCTTCCAGCGTGACAATGCGTCGCAAACAGCCAGAGCTGGAGACAGAGCAGCCTTCAACGGTCTCCTGAAGACTGTGATCTCCCGTTAATCTGAGGGAGAGACCTCCGCAGGGAAGAGGCCCTGGCACTGCTGTCTCTGCCGCTACTGGATCAACGCACTCAGCAGCTGAACAAATACTCACAAAAAGCTGAAAAGGGATAAATGTACCAAATCACTTCGAAGTGACGCTAGGATCAGGAAGCAGGGGATGGAGCATGTACAGACCTGCAGTAACCATTTATGATCCTGCCCGACACCACTTTTGTGATAGCTTTCCAGTACTTGGTTTCTCCTTCCACTGGAGCTCCCAGTAAGACCACATCTTCAATGATCCCTTGAGAACCTGTTAAGATGAGAGCAGAACAGCTCAGATTTAGAAGAGGCATCAGGAAATACATAAGAGGGAGAAGTGGCCTGGACCCTGGCCAGAAAGATGCAGTTCAAGCAGCAAACCTGTGGAAAGTCCTTTCCACAGAGCTGTTGATCTGGGTTTGCACAGAGCCGAACTCTTACGCTTTGAAACAGGGACTGACATGCCTTACAGTGGAAAATGTTGTCATATATTAAGCACGACAATCTCTTCCCACAACCAGTCCTTAGAGCTGAGTTTGTGAAAAACATGACCTGTACACGCAACAGAAAAACCCCAAATTCTTAATATTGACTGGGAACTAGCAACAATGAAGGCACTTGCCAGGACAAAGTGATAATCTATCAAATTGATTTTCTTGAAGGGCACTTTAACCTGAATGCCCAGGGCATGATTTGCTGAAAAGGAATGTTGACTTTTAAGCATAATAAATCTTCCTCTCTTATCAGACAGCTGCAGCTGAGGAAGTTCAGTAGAAATAATGATTGAATGAGAAATATTGGGCAGCTCTGGTACTTTCCTAAACTCATAAACAATATATTTAATATCTGTTCATGAATCTTCTTTGTAAAGAGAGGTTAGGCACCTGGTGCCATAGCAGTTAAGTGAAATCCACAGCAGCACACGTCATGGGAGACTCATGGGCATAGCATGCCCAATCCGTGCTCCCCACCTGTGGGAGACCAGCGCGCGCAAGATGCGAGCTAAACCATTCTCAGGCTGGCGCGTGCAGTTTGTAAAATAATATGCTGAAGTTTATGGTGAAGTGAAAGCAAGAATGGCTGCCTACCACATCAAGTTATGATGGAGAGGTGCTGCCTGGCTAGACTTTTTAAACGTAAATCAATTTGTTTCCTTTCTCTCATAGCCGTAAAAGACTTGGAGCTGCCTGCAGTGCCTGCATCCTGCTCTGCAGGGTAAACCCCAGTGCCTGACAACAATCCAGAAGAGCTCTCGTGGTATTATTTCTTATTGCAAAGCAAATTTTGCACCAATCAAGAGAAGAACAAATAGCAATTCAATTTTGTTAGTGTAATCTGTGAGCAATAAAGTCCTGTTCCCATAATCACGGGCAATGAAAAAGAAACCCAGAGCCTTGTGAACGGGGAGCTCGTTCCAACCAAGGTACTAAATTCCATGGCCACAGTGCGAGCCAACTGAATAAACAAACAGCTAATTCATCAGGATCCTGAACATTTGGGCAAGGTACTGGAAGCTTTTGTTTCTCCAGTCCTTTGTGTAGTTTATTTCTTGCTCATAACAAAAATGTTCAGCCTTGGCTGAAAAATACTCATTTTCTTCAGATACTGACAGAGGGGGACGGAAAGCTGAGAACAAATCACCAGCCTACATAGTTGCTGACGATCTAGATAAGTTAAATGTATTTCACAGTTTGCAGATACTTTATATGATGAATAAAATCTGCACAGCAGGAAAAGGAAAAAGAAAAAAAGCAATTACTGATGGGCAAAATTTTAAAACTGGTAAGATGACGTGTCCAGAAAAGGTGCAGAAGATACAAGGTGACCCAGAGGCCACAACCAGTCCTCGGGAGCTGGGCTTTGCTCTGCCTCTAGGGTACAACTCACTGGACAAAGAGGAAAGCGTCTCGTCGTGTCAGTCCTCACTGAGAAGAGAACAGGGGTGGAATTTAGCTCTCTCTGGGCACTGTCCAGACCCGGTGCCGAGAACAGTGTTTCGTGGCAGAGTTTGGCCGCAGTATGCCTGACACCTAACCTCAGCAGAGATGATAACCAGGCAGAGACACTGATCCCCCAGGCAATTCTGTAGGACGCTGTGATCGGTGTTAGACACATATGTAATGCGTGATACCTCCCTCCTACTCAGCGCAGTCTGGCTTCGAGGTTCAGGTTCAGGCCATTATCAATTTTCACTAGTTTACACTTCTTATTGACTAAAACGCATGGGAATCGTGAGGAAGAAATCAGAGCAATGATCTCCCCATGTAGAAACTTGTCTCTGATGGGTCATTACTACATCTTCTGCTATAATGTCATTTTCTGGAAACCTGCTAAGCTCTGGCTTCCGAAGTCATTTGTGATGAACTACCCCAAAGGTTATTTAATTGCTTTGCAGAAGAGTATTTTCTTTTAACAGAATTTGAGTTTCTGCCATGGTGTTTCACTGGATAATCCATGATTAGCTATTTGTCCTCAGAAATGCCGCTGCCATCTGCACACAAAAGGCCTGCATGACTAGGCCTTGTATTTCTTTTGTTCAAGACATCCAAGTCCAAACCCCAATCAGTCTCAGATGTCCCAGGTCCCGGCTCCATTCCTTCTGTGGCTTGTGCTGGAATGTGCATGTGAAGAATGCCTTGGCAATCTGCGCTAAACATGCTGCTTTTCATCTCGCAAACAGCTCAGCTTTCATAATTCAATTAAGGAACTGAAAAATTAGTGTACAGTGGGGAGCTGCTGCGATACATAATTACGATGCTTAGATTTCTTTAGAGTGGCAGCCAACCTTAAAGACCCCTAAGGATTTCCTTTCACGTATTACTGAGCTACGGTCCCATGTTGTTCCAGCGAGATACTGCAGACCTTTGAATAAAAGCCTGAAAGTATCTCAGCCCCTGGCATTCTTAGGACACAAGAAAAGTAGATCTAGGGCCAGGTTAGGATCTGGGTTCTGGTTTCAGTATAACTCCATTAAGATCATTCTGGATTTGATTAGATTTATTTTGAGAACAGAATTCCTATATTTGAGAACTTCCGTCTTAAACTAGAAGTGAAGTTCTGGCACAGAACTGTCAACAGAAAAATTGCTGACCTCCTCCGTCCTCACTTGACTCTGTTCCCACCTTCTTGGACTTTATTGAACATTTTCCTTTATAAAGCTCCTCATTTGTTAGTGACTCTTTGTGAGGCTAAATGGTTAATGAATTAAATTAGCTACGTAGGGGGGAAGGCAGGCTGCATGCACACACTCACTGCTGACTCAACTCCAAGATGCAATTTTCATCAACTGATCATAATGATTTTATTCTTTTTCTAAATTAAAAATAGAATCTATTAATAAACAGAACCACAACGGGTAATAAATTGACAGATTGTTTTATACTTGACTTTGGGGAAAAATTACCATGAAAATAGCAGATGACAGTGGCATTTCAGTGACTTAAATGGAAGGGAGGACTCAGGGAATCAGATACAATAGCTACAGAGAGCTCCCAATAAAGGCAAAGCATCCTCTGCCAAGATCACAGTGGCGCGTGGGCAGCTCACAGACTGATCTAGCAGTCGAATGTCACAAAATGTCAGGTTGTTGTTTACAGACTGGAGACCAGACTGACACAGTGGAGCACCTCGAGTGAAGACAGCGGATTTAATCCACTGAACTGATAAAGGTAACAGAAGAATTTGGCTCCAACTGCCATTTCAAAGCCATTTTTTAGGTTTCTGTCCTACCCTAGAGGACCCAAGCTCTGTTCCAGAAGAACTCTTCCTCTTGGAAGAAAAACTTCTCTACTAGCAGTAAGGAAAATAAAGGAGAAAAAGGTTAGAAGGCGAATTTTACCTTTTTCTTGAGCCATTTCCTGCAGGCAGAAGTAAATGACTCTTGCACCCAGACTGAAGCCAATCAGTGTGACAGGTCGCTTGCCCTAAGGGAGAAGGAAAGGAGAAAGTGCCATCAAATACTGTCCTAGACCTAGAAAGAGAGACTGGCTGCAGGACCCCCGAGACCCTGACACACAAAGCACTTATGCTTGTGCATGGTTTTTTAAACAATTGAGAAATTTGGTTGATTTCAAAGGTATTTTGTATCCTCAAAGTTATGCACAGTTCAATATTGAGAATTCTGCATATCCGAGTATTTTCTGTTTTTTGATATTCGGGAGATCAGTTGAAAGAATCTGATGATCAGAAGGTCCAATAAAGCAGATGTTTCAAAGAGAAACAAAACAGATGCTATTATTGTTTTGAAATTTCCAAATGAAAACCTAATTCAAGGAGCAAAATTTTCCTAGAAACGTTTCAAGAAACAGAAGAAGCAGCTGTGGTATAAAAATATTGACCGCTTCTAGATTGAAGACTGAACGACAGCAGCACTCTGTGGCTGTTATAAAAAGTGACGTGGGGTAAGCTTTTCTTTTGAATAGCCTAATAAGATTTTCTGTAAGATCAAAGGGAACCTCATCTCAACAACGACGAAAAATGGTCTTTGTATTAACCAGGGAGCAGGTGTGCGACGGATTCCCTAGACATCACGCTAACTAGTTTTAGACACTCCAGCACATTGGAATGTTTGTCTTCACAATAGCAAATGCTTAAAAGGCAGTAACAAATGCCTCCAAGCAAAACAAAGGGCTTGTATGAAATAAAAGTTTATTGCCTTTCCTGGGATTGTATTTTTAATGAGAATTCAAGTTTGTTTCTACTCTGCTGTTTGACATCACTGTTATTTGTGACTCGCAGCTCTGGGGCCAGGGCTCCCATAGGGCTCCTCTGTAACAGATACTGGAGTACCGTGCCTGTGAGACGAACACGTGGCCAGCAGAAAGCAGCCTCCCTCCATGCCAGTGACAGCCCAGCAAACAATGTCAGGCTTTTAGGGGGCAGAAATGTCTTTTGCAAGCCTTTGCAAGGGAGGTTTAATAACTTCTGTCACTTCTTTCGGGTACCAGCTCATTCCACCTCTCTGTAGGCACAAACATGGCTCCCAGTGCCTCTCCTGCTGCGCAGTCTGCCTCTTACGTTGCTTTGCTAGTGCCTCTTCATTATCAGTGAATATTTTTAACACTCAGTATTCTGTTTTCCTTTTCGCCTGTCTTTACTTTCCGCTCTCAGATTTCCACTAGGGGAGCTGGCCTGGCTGTTTTGTGACATGGTCAAGCCACTTGTCATTTGTGACCTGGATCTCTTGTTCTTCCTTTAGAAAAGCTTTAGGTTAAATGGAACGAATCTTAGCAGGAATTCTCCAATCCCCTTGGGACTTCCTGTTTTTCCCCAATGAACCAGATACATGCTGGTCACCTTCATGCAGCATTTTTCCATTTTTCAGTTTATTATTAATTTTTGTCTCCCTGGAAAGACACCACTTGATAGTTAATTAGCATGACTATAAAACTTAACCTCCGTGGGCCATATCCCTTCCAGACATGATTCCTGGATAATTTCTAGCCGATTACCTGCTGTCGACTGAGCAGGATATGTGCTAGGTGTTTGCCTACTTCAGCAGACCGGTGGAGACACACTCCCCAGGGGTTGTCAATGACACTGGCAACAGTCAAGAGCGAAGCTGGCCAAGTCAAGGCCGTTACAATACCTGCAACACACAAAGCAAACAGCACGGCACAGTCACAAATCTGGGCTGCTCTTAGGAAACATCAAAAGCAAGACAGTTCACTGCAGTTAAAAGCTAAACCTAGGACCTTTTGTCATTTCCAGTTCTTCTTTCTCAAGAGCTGATCTGACAAATGTTTTGCTAGACTAAAGATAAGAAAGGATCTGATGTTCTGATACGGAGGCAAACAGACGCTATACATGAATGTAACCTGCATGTTTGAAAGGTTTATGTAAAGCAGTAAAACCCAGTGTAATGACATGGAGAAATAAACACAGTCACGCGTGAAGGAAGGTGTTTCCAGCTGTAATTTTTAAAGAACGAGTCAATGAACAGAGGCACAGCAATCCTGGAAAGCAGATCTAATTTACAGTTGTGGCAGAGAAGGTTCTCTGGCCACTTCTGCAGGGTGGTGCCGATAGTGCCAAGGGAGATGCCCTCTCAGAAATCTTCCCTGTTTCGGAAAGCCCCTTCAAGCAGACACCAACAGTCAAACCGCACAAGAGCCACTCAAGCAGATCGGAGACGATTTAGGCTCTCACCTGACAAGACAGTGAATTTTAGGGCTTCTTGAGCCATCATGTTCACAAAACCATTCAGCAGGGAATCTAAGGCGTTGCCAAGCTCCATCAAATACTTGGATTCCCAGGCCAGACAATATTGCTCCCTCGACCGCAACATGCTGCTCCATGGTGCTGTGAAGCTCCCTGAGAAAGGTTGCAAAGATGGAATTCATGTTGAGAGCAAACACAACAACGGCTGACTCCTGGCAAGATGAGTTCAATAAAGTATCAGGAAAGAACTCGCAGGACACCGGAATATACTAATGTACTGTGATATGAGAAATTATAATTAAAAATACTGTGAGATTTAGACTCCGTATTTCCACTGTTTTACAATAAATTTAGGCTTTGTAAATAATCATGCAGCTTTAGCTGGCTTGGCAAAGAGTCGTGAAGTATTACGGACATTCCTCCTGTCGTCAGACATCAGGCCAAGTCCTGCAGCTCCATCTTCTCATATAAACCAAAGGAGGGCCTGTCCTCAGAAAGACAAAGTGCTGAACGGCTGCACGGACTGAGTTCAGTGGGACCAGAAGCATGGAAAATATGTAAGATCTTGTCAAAATCTATCTCAGAGCATCTTCCCAGCACTTCAGTTAAGTGGGAAAGGATTGCAGTCATGGCCCTGTCTGAAAACAAGGAATCTACATTTGCAGATCCAGACTGCAATTATTTTTACTTTGCCATCTAGCCTAGTTAGCTACTTCAGTTTAATTTTTTCCCTCCAGGTGCTAATCAAAAGCAGTGCCAGGATGTTTGAGAGATAATGGATAATTGCCACTGTGCAAGTCTAATTTTTGGCTGAAATAACAATTTTTAAGCCATGCTCTCTCCTGTTTGTAGTGTAGCTTGTACTAAGTGGCCAGGAGGGTCCCGGCAACGCTATTAATGGCAGATGAATGCTGAAGGGCAGAGCAGAATTTTCATTTTAATTAACTAAACCCCTTCCCACACTGTTCCTTCCCCAAACCATGCAGGGCAGGTCGAGGCAGCTGCTGACCAAAGTGTCATGAGAGAGCCCCATGCTAGACCGCACCACAATGTCCCGTCAGCTTTGTGAACATACAGCTGGGCAGCTACTGGGAGCTCAAAAATCCCAAAGCAGCGAATTCTGTAAAACTCCTGTCGTCAGTCCCTGCGTTTTAGGGAGTCATGCAAGTGTGTAAATAGACAGACACAGCTGTGAGGAGGGAAATGGATGACAGTTCTAGTTTTGCTTTTTTAAACATTATAGCAGATTGCTAGTTATGGAAGAAGAATGTGTGTCATTTGTAACTCCCTTTTAAGGGCAAACAGACACAAAAAGGTTCCTGAAGGGACACGCTTGTCTTTGCAGCAGTGCCTGGGAGCCCTCCAACCCCAAGGATTTGAACCCCTGGCAAAGAGACAATGAGAAAAGCCAAAGTGCAGTACTGTGAAGTGAAAATAACCTTACTCTGACAGCAAGCTGCAACCTAACAAGCAACAGGACAGAGACATCCTTCTGCGTTAATGATACCCAATGTTAATCATGATGCTTCTGAATAAATTGGCAGCTGTTCAGTCAGGTTGCTGAACACATCAGCAGACAGTTGACATATGTTATATGACAAGCTACACTGGAAACTAAAACACTGCAGACTTTTCAAGGTTGTTGCCTGTAAGTTCACCTCCCGAGTGCTGTGCTTAACACGATTTACTTGACAGAACTTTCTTGCCAATAAACCTCATTATCTGGCAGATACCGAGAAAGAAAAAGACACTATTTTCTGTTAATTGCTGGAGGATAAACATAAGTCTCAGAGATAGGTGAGACACTTTGTACTAGTGCTGGAAATCATCCACCCCAAACAGACCTTTCCTAGCAGAACTCAAAAGCATTTATTAACAGAAACAACCCTGCTATGACTACTACCAATCCTACTATCACTACCAATTTACTGCCCTCTCTCTTTGGTTACAAAGTCTTATGTTGAGAATTGATCTCTTTTAGTCAACAGGGCATGCAAGTGTGGGGAAGACCTGGTGCTGCGAGAGCAGAAAAACTGCCTGGAGGGGAGCAGAGATACGGCTCTCCAGGCTCCTCTCAGTTTCCTCATCTTGTTCTTACCATATTTGCCAGTGCACAGCCATCCAGTAATTGCTATGGTGATATGAAGCTGCTTTCCTTCAGTAAGTGGGAGGAATTCAAACTCTTCTATGGCTCCCACACGCTTCTTCATCTTGTATCCTACACACAGCAAGGCAAAATCACAAGTCTCAGAAATCGCACAGCAAGGACAGACTTTGCTAACAGTAGAAGTTCGTAAGAAACTACTTGGGTAATTTGGATAAGGCTTTTTTCCTTTCCAAAATCCTCAGCCACTCCATGCATTACTTGGAGCTTGGTATGGAGCCAGCATGACCCTTCTGAGCTTGTCTGATCCAAGGGAATCCCAGCAGAAGGCTTTTTTGCTGCAGATCAGACATCAGCTCTAACAGCTGCCACTCTCCACGCCAGCATCTTTCTAATCCAAAGCAGCAAGCTTTCATTTCCTTCATAAGCCACATACCAAATATTAATTTCCTACTTGGTCATCAGGGGATACACAGAATCTTAATCAGCATTGAAATAAAAATTTCATAGTTGTAAGATTACACCTTAAGTTGCTTCCCTTGCTCTGCAGAGCTGAGTTGAGTCATTGGCTCTGCATTTGCGGACATGATCCTGTCCCTCAGTAGCTGAGAAACGTGCGGTCACTCTCTTACCAGTAAGTCCAGCTCCAGCTGCTCCAAAAAGGGATGCCATGACAGCAATTCCAGCAGTCGAACCTAAAGCAGCTGCTCCAGCACTTCCAATGATAGTGGCAGCTCCCGCAGCAACCAGAGGGGCAGCAAGACCCCCCGTCAAGCCTGAAGATGCAACAAGTAGTATCACCAAACTATTGCCACTTACAAAAACCAGGCAGTCGTTTCCCTATGCTGTGTGAGTACTGCTAATGCTCCTGAAAGAGTAGAAATGATGGTCTTTTTTGCATCAACACTAAGGGGACTTTCTGAGACCTTACCCAGGCCCTGAATCTCTGCTCAGATTCTTTGACTACTTCAGTAAAAATAAAGAATAATTTAAAAGTCAAAGGAAGAATGTGAGGTAGACTGAGGTAAGCTATGCCCTATTTGCTTAGGAAACACTGATTTAGTCTCACACGGTTCCGAATTCGGAGATGAAGATCTGATGCTCCTATAACACAAAAGCAAAAGAGGAGGAAACATTTTTTAAGAGGGACGACCGCAGTTTAACACTTCCCCCAGCCAGTGAAGCTACACTGGAATAACTTTCCCAGCTCATTCTTTCAGTTTTATTTTTGCGTGGCTGAAAACACTTTTCTTGGATTTGGGGTTTCTTTTCTTGGGTTTTTGTTTGTTTGTTTGTTTGTGTGTTTGTTTGGGGTGGTTTTTTTTGGTATCTGAAGTGACATACTACTTCCAGCCTAGCAAAGAAAAGCAGCGAACATTTTAATATTACAGCTTGTCCTAAAGGTATGATGGCTTCTGTTGCCGAACGTGTCATTCAGACACCCCCCGCCCTGCGCCTAGTGCTGTACGTGCAGTTCAGGAGCAGGTCTCCAAAACGCCTAGGGCAGCCTCACCGATCACCGTTCCGCCCCCAACGGTTGCCAAACCGATCAGCAGGTATCTTTTGAGGTTTTTTCTTCTTTCTTTCCTTTTTCTTGATACTTCTGCAGTTCTGTGGGGGAAATAGAAGCACAAAAGCTGTCGGAAAAGCCTAACATATAACACTGCTGCATCAGAATCTGCTTTTATTCTCCTCACTGTAATTTCCCTACCGGGAACAGTAAAAAGTAACATGCAGGTGTGGACTGTGACAACACACTCCGATTTATGAGCATGGACATAAACCCACAGATTTAAATTGAAACGGTTTAATTGCTGACAAAAGCCAACAGATGTTACTTACTTGGAAAACCCTTCCTAATAGGGCTGAAGCTTGTAAAAAAAGAAACAAAAAGTCAAAAGCATTTTAATAACTATATACTGCTTATGTGTCTTAAAAAAACACAAGAAAGCTAAGTGGAAACAGGAAAAAGTGTTTGAAACAAAAAAGAATAGGGGTAATTTATGCTAACAGAACAAAGAGATGGAATTAAGCTATTTTCCAACAATAGCATTCAGCTGCTTTCTAATTGCACATCACAGTATAATAATATAATAGGTATTAAACACAGTCATTAGTTCATTTGACTGTGTTCATTGAAGCTACATTTTAACAAGCTTATCAGAAACAGGTGAATAAGCCTAAAAGGAACAAATATGACTTATTAGGCACTACTTTTTGCTTCATTCCACTTTCTTTGGTTTCTCTCTTACATATGTCCCACTTCAGAGGACAGTGCAAGAAACAGAGGATACTGGAGTGAGATTTTTACAGAGGAAGGTTCCTTCTAGCCTGCTTACGCAGTGGTTAATCTGGGCCTTGAAACATGAGAATTTATCTTGCTTCCAAACTTGGATATTCTCCCTCTTAATCCTAGCCTAATTGTGGATTTTCATTATCCACATAATTGCCTAATCCTTCCTGGAACCCCCAAAGTGCACTGTAGTTTTGATAAAGACCGTTTTAGATGAGTCCCAAACAATCCGCAGCTTTGTAAAACACCACAGGAGGAGAATGAAGCACACTGGGTGAAATCCCTGCGTCGCTGAAGTCAGTGGCAGAACTCCGACTGACTTGCATGGCACAGAGACTTTGTGTCCACAGAGATCCTCCCAAAAACATCCCGTGTTACCTTCTGCAGCAGCAAACGTAGCTGTCTGCAGAGAACAACAGCGCAGCCTGCAATGGCACCTCTTCAGCAATTTCCATGTGACCACGTTCACTTTCTACCGCCCCTGGTCACACCACTATTTGCATATGCCATAGTTTGTGCATGCGGTCATCAATCTGGATGCACGGCTTTGGAAAACATTGCTCCTGGAGTTCTTTAAATGAGTGCTGCAGTCTGGCTGTTAATACCTAAGTTGGCAATATCCAGCAATTTCTGTTCTATATAGTGGTTCGTCAGCTTTTATAGTCACTGTGCTGTTGTCTGGGGCTGAAAATAATGACATCAAGAGAGCTGAAATATGGCTAGCCTGGCTTTGGGTGCAATAATGAGCAATTTGAGTTATGTGGGCAGAAAGATAGTTTGCAGCTAAAGCCTGCCTGAAGATGCAGTAAGTAAAACTACTGCCATGAGAACTTTTACCTGTCACTGCTTTCCTTCCGTAGCTGCTAGCAACCGCTTTTGACAGTTGCTTTCCTAACAGCTGCTGCATTACAATTATCACTTGATTACCAGACGGCTTTTTATCCACTGTGGTAATTAACGGCCACTTCTGGTACTTCTCTACCCTCAGTGATCTTGGATATGCAGCTTCTTGCCCGAACCACAAATTATGTGCAGAGAGATTTTATAGGTGGAATGACAGGTCATTTTCCAATGATGGAAAGCACCAGGAGCACACATTAGCAAGCAACTGGTGTCATGTTTTCCAGTTTCTTACAGAACCGTGTACAAAAGATTGGTTCACACCTGCAAGTCAGGACATGTTTGGTGCTAGTAAAATGGATCTAAGTGTTTGGAGCATTGTTCTATAGATGACTATACTGTACATTTAACCTTGCACACTCTGGGCCACAGGCCAACACACCCACAGCAGCAAAGGCGAGAGCAAAACCTTCTGTTAACAAATATCAGTAAAAAACGCCTGTGCAGAAGCTGCCAAAGCCCTGTTCGGTTGTTACTGTTCCAAAACCTCTTGCAGCGGATGGTCAAAGCTGGAAGCATCCTAAGCAGATGTCAGTGTATTCCCTGCCCCAGAAGTCTGTGAGGTCAAAGCAGTGACAGGTTTATGTTCCGCTTCCTTTCCCCACTGTCTCCTAACTTTAAAACAAAGGGTCACCGATTCCCCATATATCTCAGCCTTGTGCTAGTTCTAGTGCTGCAATAATGAGTGTTCACACTGCAGTCTTTATAAAGATTTTTTTTTCCCTTTTATCTAATAGGTATTTATTTCTGTGGCTGCAACTTGGGCAAAGAACAAGACTGAAATCCATGGTTTTCACCACACCAGATAAGCACAAAACCCACTGGGCTGGCTGCAACGTTTGAAAGCCAGGTTCGTAAGTGTGCAGCGTAATTCTCCAGTCGCTTTTGCCATTATCAGACACATTACTATCTTTTGGGGTTGTGCTACAGGAGCCACAGGCCAGTTGATATGGAATTAGGTATTGGAGCATCATCTTTGCAAGTGACACTGCGCCCTTGGCTTCGGTGGTTTGCTGTGCTAAAGGCCCAGGATTCAGATTGTTTCCACAGCCACAGCAGAACAGTCCCCAAGAATACCAACCCTTGCTCCTGCATGCTAAGTGGTGTCCTGTTTAGCAGTCCACGATCTTTGAAATTATTCTGACTTTCCCTTTTCACAGTGCACTATAAAGTTAAGCTTAGTTTATATAAAGCTATAACTGAAAGATACCTGTCACATGCTGGACCCCACGTAACGTCTGAACTGTACTGTGTCAGGGACATTGATTAAAGCCTTTATTAGCACTCAGGTTAATCTCATAACCTGTTTGCTGAGCTGACAGATAAAAATATTAAATGTTCCCTTGAAAGTCGACTATGGACATGTTTACTGCCTTACATATTGCTAAACCTTCGCACAATTCCTGCCTGATACATGGAACATACAAGTACTACATTTCTTGTAGGTACCAATTTTTTGGCTGTTTCGCATCTGGGAAGTGGTGATCTTATAACACAGAATTAGGAGTCAGGTCTGTAAGTATCTCAAGATGCAGACTGTTGCCCTTGGAGATCTCCCTTCAAGAGGAGTGAGCTGTCTCTTTAACAGGCACAGAGAAGGACAGGTCCATAGAAAATCAGCAGCTGAGGATCTGCTCTGGAAATTTACATTCTGTAAGAGGCAGTTCTATCTAAAGAATACTGGCTCAAGATAAGAGACACAAGATCTTTCTGAAGTATTTAAGCAAAATCTACAGTCTAGGAGAAGCAACTGCAACAAGGAGATGCGGGAGTTCAGTGTGAAGTAGCCCTTACCAGCCTGCAAGGTTGGGTCTCAGCTCTAATTTTAAGAATGCTGAGCTTTCCTGCTCCTCAGTGCAGCCAAAGTGCTGCGAGAGCTCTGCAACCCTAATCAAGCCATAAATTATCGTGCTAAGAGCCATGGGGGGAATGATCAGAGACTGCACTTAGGCACAAGTAATTACTGCTAAGCTTTCAAGAACCAACAGTATTTTTTCATCCTGTAGTCAACCCAAACGTTCTTACTCTGACTCTTCCTCTTTTTGTTCCTTCAGGCTCTCAAGCAGAGATTCCTCCAGGACTTCCAGCTCCTCCAAGGGGATTCTGAGCAGCCAGGTGATGTGGCAGATCAACACCCTCGCTCGAGCATCGTAGTACCCTTAAACAGAGGGAAGCCCAGGAAATCAGTCAGTCTGCATCGCACCAGATTAAACAGCGAGTGGCATGCTCAGCTGCGCTACTGGCCCATGTCACATCAAGCATAGCTCCTTCCCTCAGGCCCTCTTCGTCTTCCAGGTACTGGAAGACAGCTGCTGTTATCTAGAGAAGGATAAATGGAAAAATCCTTCTTCCCTGCAAACCTGATCCTGTGAATAAGAGTCACTACACCAGGCAATTGTCTCCATGGCGGAAAACAGATCTGAAACCCTTCGGTTTCCATCCTCTGTGACAGAGGCCTTTCGGCTCTGGATAGGCTGCATCTTTCTTCTCAACAGAGAAACGCTGCAGCAAGACCAGTCCTAACTGGACATATATGCATATATATATATAGGTAACATGACACAGTACACCTCAACTATGCACCAGTGGAAGATATGGTATCTTGTAAAAATGCACCTCCATACCAAACCTTTATTCAGTTCATCTTGTTGGCAACAAGAGGGGCTCTGGAGTTTACAGTTACACACTGGCTCACCTTGCAGCATCACTGACAATTGTTTGCATTTATTCTTCACCACAGGAATTGCGGGAGTGGACAGTGCACTCAGACAACACATAACAGGAGTCATGACTACTCCTGGACTTACAGGCAGGTGTTTTTAAAGAAAAGACGTTTTAAATGTAATAGATTTTAAATTATTTGAGCCAACTCTTGCTTTTTTAATATGTTTCTCTCAGTAGCACCTGCTGCTTCCTGATGGTAGTCTTTTGTAAAGGGTTCTTGGTGCACTCTGAGACGAAAAATGCAATTGCTTCTCTAGGGGTGGGTGAAGATACCAGCGAGACCCAACTACAAAGTATGCTTCTGATACCCGCTGCACGTAGATCAAATATGGCATTTGGAAATCTGTTAAGTTTATTTATTTATTACCATCATTACCAAGATTCCAAACTACTTTGGTAGGCTTGACTGACGCCACTTTTAAGATGTGTGCTCGGTTGAGAAATAAATATAGTATTTATCTTCACTTCATCTCCGATACGTGCCATATCTTGCAAGTCCAAGCAGGTGTTTAAATGAGCAGCCTTCTTGCTTCCTGTCTGCTAATACACAGCTTAGCTTTTTACTTAGCTAGCTTGGCTGTAAGTCAGTGAGGCCTGAAAATATATTTCTTTTAAATTCCAGCTTAGCAAAATAAGCAGTTTTGCAATAACTGACTTGTCAATTTTCCATTAAAAATAAAACAAGAACAAAAATGGTACTTTGTTCTGCAGTGAAACAGGCTAATCAGCAACCAGTGAGTTCTCTCCTGTGAGAACATGTTAAAACACAGAGATTTAAAAACCGCAAGTAGTGATATACAACAGGCTTCTTTTAGAAATGAACATTTTGTTCAGTAGGCAGTCTTTATTTCATTAATTTTATCAGACTAATCCATGTTATGGGTTGTAAACCAGAAAATTGTTTTATGTGTACTACAATATACGAGTAAAATCACATTTATTTATAATAGGCTTCACAAGATACTCTGGAATTAATTCCCTGATTTTTTTTTTTTTCTTTTTAGGCAATAAGCAATCTGCAGAAAATTTGCTAGGCTGAGATTTTCTTAACAGTTTCACTGCCTTCCTAAAGGAAGAGGTTGCCTGCACCCATGGAGATGCTGCAGAAAAAACACCCCACTCGAGGTATTTAACTCCAGAACTTTTCTACCATCGCATATATTTGCATGCCAATGCACGGCATGTGAACATAAGGAGGTGATCAGTTGTTCAATTTTTAACAGGTATTATTAATCATTCCTAATGTAATAGTTGCTGTTCCTGTAGTGGATGCAGGGAGGGCATGTGCTAATTTTGCTATAAAGGAAGCTAAGATAAAACAGGATGGTAGCTTGAGCTTTTTGAGCATTTTAAAGTATCAGATGTAAGCTCATCTACATTATTCTTACAAAGAACAAATGCTAGGCAAACTTACCATCTCTAAGAGAGAAGGATAGAAGGTCCTAAAAAGAAAAAAAGAATATTAAAGTTGAAACTGATGATGTATGCTTGGGGGTATCAAAATGGAGGCATGAAAACCCATCGCACTATGATTTAATTACTGCCGCCTGTCGGTTCAGAAGCATGGGAAGCCAGCAAGCTACAATTCAGCAAGGCAGCACAGAGAAAAGCCAGATGCTTCCAGTCCAAAATTCCCTATATGCAGGTACAAACAGCTGGACAGAAGTAGATAATGCTTGATATATGCTGAAGCATCCCATATTTTCGGTTATTAGCGATCCCGTTGCAACTGAGAGCACTGTGATCACATCTTACTTCAAAGTTTGGAGAAACAGGGCTCTAATCCTCCTACCACTCGAAAGCCTGCTGCTCGCTATGTAGTCATATACACTCTTATTTTCAACATGAGTAGCAGGTTTGAACGCTACTCTAATGGACTAGTGGCCTCTATTTCCTTTGGCATTCTGGGAATTCACAGCTCTAGGTGGTAAAGCTGAACTGGCATGAAGTTCTTTTGGATTAAGTGCTAAAAAATAGAAAACTCAGAATTTATGGCCATCTGTCAAGACTGAGAGACTTGACTTTGTGTTGGCTCTTCACTGAAAAAATAGGAAAAAACAATCAATCCAACAGATGTTTTCTATGGACAAGTCCAAGTAAAAAGAGGCCAGTGGTTTTACTACTGTGTTCTCCTCTTTTATTGTCACTGGCCAAATTTTAAGTTCTTTATGTAGCTACAACACTAAGCACAAGCTCAGTCTAGCTACTTCCCTCTCCTACATACAAATAAAGCGCAGCTGAATTTTACAGGGAATCCTTCAGCCCTTTGGGAACACAAAACCTGCAGCCAGAGATGTAAGAGGCTGCCAAAGAGTTTATGATTATTAGTCCCATAAGCTCCTAAGCGAAATTTGTATTGTAAAAATGTCTCTAATCTTTTCCCTACTGCATGAGAAGTGTAGAACGGAGAACAAGTCATCCTTAACCAACTCCTACTAGAAGAGGGGCAAACTGTAGATATTATCCAGGCAGAAGTAAGTGCCTGGACTCTGAATACCATTTCAACATGAGAAGAGTCTGCTATTTCATAAAGGAGAAGAGAGCTTTTGCACAGGACTAGGGAAACCAAAGGATTAGGGCAGCTGAACTCCCACCTATGGGTGCTTTTTCACCAGGTATAGCCCCAAAACTTCGCTCCACTGCTGCCTAATATTTTCACACACACCCCTCTGCTGCTGCATATCTGCATGGCTGTTCCCATCCACAGGGAAGCCGCCTTTTGCTTGCCTGTCCTGCAAATCCTAATGGGATAAGGATTTCCAGAAGGTATCTGTTGGGCTGGGCTCTGCACAAAGCACTCATCACTGCTCCTTCATCCTGCATCCCAATGGCCAGAGTGCCCACCCTAGAAAAGGAAGGTCCTGCTTTGCTATCTCCAGTGTGTGAATAACCCTTTTAATTTAAGTTAGTCACTGAATCAGGTCTCCTCTGTTCCCCTAATCACCATACTGCAGAAAAAAAAGGCTTCTTTGTAGGTCCAGACACGATTAGTATTCTGTGCGTGCACACACGCTGCAGACTGTTCCCCAGGCTGGCTGGTGGGATGTGGGAACATAATTAAGACAATCCCATAATTAAGACATTAATCCCTATAGGCAGAGGGAGGAATGTAACTCAGGTTCCCCAAAGCCTCAGTGCCATAACTACTCAGGTATTCGATACATGGGCACCATCACCTCCTCCCTGGCCACAGTTTTGTGGGGAAGGGTTGGCATAGAGGTGTCAAAGCCCAGCAGAAGGTCCAGTGCTGGGAGTCCCAAGCAGAAAGTTGACCAAGCGAAGAGCCTGAAATCTAGAATAAGGTGAAGCTTGTGACCTTGTTGCCATCATTTTCCATGGACTAATGTAAGCAGCCTCTTGAACAGGGTTACTGGTTTGTGCAGAGCCCATTTGTAGGCAATAAATTCTCCCTGTGTGTTGCAAAGGGGGCCGTGGGTGTTGACTCAAGTCCTGTACAATATGCCCAGTATCATCTGTGGCACCTAATAGCAAATAACCTTTTTTAAAAATCTGAGCACTTACGTACGTGCATTTCAAAAGGTGAGGGATGGATACAGGTAATCAGGAAATAAACTGGAATCACTGTTTTTATTGCATCTGTGCCATTATTGGATTAGAGCCCTGATTCTCCAAACTTTGAAGTCCTGTCTGATCACAGTGCTTTTAATTGCAACAGGATCGCTAAGAACCGAAACTCAACTACTTCCAGTTGGTTTAGGCTTTGCAAGCACTGCTGTGCAGTCACCTGGAATCCAATCAGCATTGATTAGATTAGTTCACAAGTAGTTTGTTTTCCTCCTCTAAGCAGCAGTTACTGTATTTCACTCTTATTTTGAAGTTGGTGTTTGAATCTCCCTGTGAACTCTGAGCACAAGACTACCACCCATATGATTGAGAAACCTCACAAAGAAAGGGAAGTGATCTTTATTCAGAGTCTTTGCCAGCTTTTTATGAATTACTACAAGTTCAAAACCCATTTCCTCAACAACAGAGAGCATCCAATCCACATCGCAGTGGATACGTGGAGAAAAACACAGGAAAATGGGCATCCTCAGTATGTTCAGAGCAAAAAAACTGATTCATAATAAGAACTGCCAACATTTTCTCAACTATCATCCTTTCTTCACCTGTTTTTGTTGCACTGCCTTCTCACACCATACTCACAGACTGTGTTATGACTACTGTCCTTAAAGGATTTGGTTACCCAACATTTGCCTGTGTTAGTCATCTGCAACAAATGCAAACAAAGATAAAAATCCATAATCCCCAAATTTTTGTTGACTCAATGGTGAGCTCAGCTCTAATCTCCTGACCTCATGTATCATCCCTTCAGCACCTTTGAGATGGAAGGCATTCAAAAATGTAGGCATTAGTGCCAACAGGACCCTGCTGCTGAACACGCTGAGCAATTGCAGTGTATACTTGCTAAATAAACAGTGAATGTTGCATCAGTAGCAGCTGAATACAAAGAAACAAGAGCACCATAAAGCAACACATCAAGAATTCAATAAGCTTTGTCCCGTAGCTTATTTATTTTCAGGTGAGAAGGAAAAAGCTGATCTGAGCTTGATACACTGAAGTTTCCCACCCACCAGTATGCTTTCCCAAAGACACCTTGCAAGCCTTTGCTGCCTTGCTCTACAAAAGTCTTTAATTCTGTCTTTCCTTTGGCAAAACCAATCACCTTGCCCATCCACATGGCTGCGTAAGGTACTGATGTTGTGGCATTAGACTGATTGCTATACCTGATCTCTGCTTTCAACTGATCCAAGAATTGTTATCTACGGCTTCTATATTCCACCTGAATCCAGGTGGTAACTGCCTCAGTTCTCTGGCTCAGAGCAAAATACCACGCACTCCCACGGACCCAAAGCCACTTTTGTAAAAGCACGTGGAGGCTTCATGCAACATAAGCTTGGAGCAAGCACAAGCTAGATTTCACCAAAATTTCACCCTCAATAAATTCAGCAGCAACGCAGGAGGACTTGCCTAAATCGAGAAAATCCATCCTGACGTAGAGAGAATGAGGGAGACAACCTGGGAAATACCAAGCCATCTAAATGCAGAAAGAACCGAGCGTGGATTTATTGATTTTGAGCAAGCAACATCAAAACAGCTACTCTTATTTCAGAAGATCTGTCCTAACTTATTAATTAAGCTTAAGATTCTCTGTCGCTGTACTTATACTGTTATAGGACTTTGGGCATTGTAACATTTGGGTGTTTGGAGAAGATCCTCTGAGGCCTTTTACAGACTGACTAGGAGATGGAAAGATGGCTGAGATAATGGGAGCTGGTCATGACAACCAAGAAAGTTCACACCTATCATATCTTTATTTATGCAGCTGTGTTCTCACATTTGCTTTTTTGTCGAGCCATTGCTAAAGGTGAGTGTGTGATAACTATTACTCAATACCAGAGAACTCTCGGCACGCAGGATGTCTCACTGTTTCCTTGTGTACAGCATAAGCGCAGGGTGCGAGGTGACAGTGGCCACGTTACGCGTGGCATCAGCAGCAGCCTACCGTGCTCTTCACCCTGCATGGCATAACCTGTGGCTGGATGAGGAGATATCTTCCCCAGCTGAGCCTCTGCAGCAAAGGCGAACACCACCAAAATGCTTCGCCTCTTTTATCTCTACATCAGCTTTTACATCAGAACATTACAGAGTAGTCCCAGTCTCACTAAGACTTTCTCAGTGAAAGAAAATAAAGTCACAATAACTTATTTCCTCCCAGCCAAAGCTGACTCTGGAAAATAGAGTCCAGAAATTGTGCTATTTGGAGCATATATGTAGAGGTGTTGTGTATTACAGGTATGGTGAAGGGGCTTTTAAACAAATTAAAACCAGGTGTATCATGTTCAGTGTTTCACCAAAATCTGTAGAACGCATATATGAATCAAAACCACTGCATTAATACAAAATCACTGCAATAATACAGTCAAAGTAAAAAGATTGACCGTTCTCTGTTCTGCAGAGTGAAAGCATCAAAGACACAAGCCATTAATTAAACAGACAGTAACCATGCCTCGTGTTCATCGCTTCTGTGAGCTGTTTATGGATAGAGAGACTGCCAGTCACCCACACAGCTGCTCAGAAATATATGCATATTAGAAATATTGATTTTACTGCCCTGACTGTACAAACAGAACTTCAGTTGCAAACAGACACATATGACAAATCTCTTCTGCAAAAGCAAACAAGGGCAAGGGGAGCAAATGAACTGACCTGGGTAATGACAGCTGGATTTTCTTTCAAGATGGGATCCTTCAGCAAAATCTGGGCAAAAGCTTCTGTGCCCTCACCTCCTAAGCCACTAGCAAATGCTGTCATGGCGGGTAAGACAGCAGCGGGCAGGTCCAGCCATTTCACAAAGTCCTCAATGAATTCATTCCTGAAGGAGCTGTAAGGCAACAGCAGCAGTTCAGGCTCTGTAACTGGCTATTTTTGTAAACTTGGAGGGTCTCTGCTCTCAGATGTTGTTCACACAAAAATCAAAGCATCTTAAGAAGTCAGCAGAAGTCGAGTTGCTACACAAGCTGGCTAAACAAACAAGCAATCTGAATGAAGCTAGACCTTTCTTCAATACAGGCTTTTGAAGTCTGCATTATTAAGGATGCAATTGGTGCTGAAGTACAAAAGTCTTAAAGGTGTAAAAGAGAAAGTCAATACAATTAAGAAAATACCTAAGGTCAAAAGGATCTTCCTCAGAAGACCCCACACAGACTCTGATACCAGCTCCATCTGAGCTGCTACCCAAAAGCCACCTCCTTTGCTCGCCCCTTGCTACCCCGGGTAGTACCTTTGCTCTTTTTCGGGGAACAGCCATGCCAGGGATATCCCACAAAGTGCCGCGTAAGCAAATCTTCCTGGTTCACCCAGCCGCTGGCCCAGAAACACACATGGTTCTTTTTCACCTCCCTGTTCATGCCCACTATGCTGTTTTGAAGCCCAGCTTTCCCATTTCTCTTCTGCAGCCATTTTTAACCTGCAGGTTCAAAGAGGAAAAAGCAGAAGAAAAGAAAAACCAATAAACCGTTGGAAACCAGGAAGCAAGGAGACAAATTGCCTTTGTTTTTCCAGTCACACTTGCTGTCGGTATAAAGTCAAGTCTGTTAAGGTCCAGCTTGTGTACACCCCGCCCAACATGGTGCTGTGACCAAAGAAGACAACAGGAGACTTTCTGTTCACCAGTTCTCAAAAGTTTTGCACAAAATGAGCCGGCAATACTTCACGCAGACAAAATGAGACGTCCCCTTCGAGACGCAAAGAGACTGGGCTCCATTCAGGCAGATGATTCACATGTTTACTGCAAAAATAACATGTAAAATAAAAGCTCTGCACCTGGTACAGGGACCACAACAGCTGCCTGGGAAATAATTTGCCTCTCTCATCCTCAACCCAAATTGCTCCTCTGTTTATTTTGCTGATGGCATTAAGAAAGTTGAGTCCAGCTGCTGCCTCTGATGAGGAGGACTTTTAATGTGTCCCACGGACATTGCTATGCTCTGCTTGTAACATTCTCTCCTCTATACAACCTGCCACTGCTTTTTCCCTAAACAGAAGACCTCTGCGCCACACGGACCTTGAGCTGGACCAAACTATTATTTTTCAGAGTGCAGACGTCCATGCTTCCAACTGAACGGCTTGTAACTGCTCCCCAGGAGCTCCCCTGATGATACAAGTGGCTAACCAAGATGACCAAAATCAGGCAGACGTGACACTGTCTCATTTCACAACAGCTCATTTCACGGTTTAATGTGGGCAACAATCTGCTCCAAAGCTCGCTTACATCACCTGAAATTTCTACTGACTTCACCAAGATTCAATCGGTTTCTAAGGGGCCCAAACCACCTATTTAATTATATACCTACTATTTAAATGTTTCCTTTCTTCTGAACCCTGTAGAAAGTGGCTAAATAGGAATTAGGAGCCCGTGACACTATAACTGAATCTCAGAGGATGCAGGCACCATTTATGGGATAGTTTTAGAGTCCTAGAAGAAAGAAATACAGCACAGGAGCAGCTCTTTTTAGAGAGATTTTATTATCTTTAGAGAGATTTTATTATCTTTAGAGAGATTTTATTATTGTGCTGTCTGTCATGGTCTTCCAAGAAAGGCATCTGTCTTGCCTTCCCACCTAGACATTTATTCGAGGCAATCAGTATTTCTCAAGGCTTGCACTATTTAACTGCTGATGTATAAATGCAAGGAAAATTCATCACTCAAGGGCCAGTGTCTATTGCAGCTCGCACCTCTCTCCCTGGGAGAGCTCAGCCCCCCGCAACATGTATCTCCTGATGCTGTCTGGCTTGAGCACACAGGTCCGCGGCATCTCAGTGTGTTTCCATGGAAACATCACATTCCAGCAACATGGGAGCACAAAGTCCAGGGGAATAAATAAACTCTGTTATTTCCGTACCAACCAGAGAAGGGAAGGGCCAGATTACGCTTCCCTGGGGAGAGCAGGCGCCTGGGATCAATCCCGGCCCCGGCGTGCCCGCTCCGGTACCAGCCTCAACAGCATTTACACTTGCAGAATTGCAGCTGTGAAGGTGGCACGAGACGTGCCCTCGTGCTTTCCAGTACTTTCTTACAAATCCCAAGATTATTTTATTATCTCAGGAGCTCTAAAACCCTCATCTGGCCCCTCAAAATCCATTTCACATCACTCGCTAGGCTCTGGTCTTCCCAAACCATCTAGATTTAGGGACCAGTTTACCCAGAAATAATCTAATGCCGAAAGTTTCAATAACTTTGTAATTACTTGGCATGTCTGCTCACCTCTGGACACAGATTTATTAGATTATTATTGGAGACTGCACTGCAAATAAAATCCCCTTCCCCACTGTTATAGGATTATTTATTGACTTGTTAGCACAGGCTCATAGGAAAAGTGAAGCAGCTAAAAAGAACCCAGGAACAATACAACTGTTTAACCTTGTTTCCCAATAACATAAAAGATGTGACCAATTATGGAGCGACACCACAGTGGCTTCTTGCATGCAACTTTATTGCCATTATGCAACAAACAATTCACAATGCTGAGCATCCAGGATACCCAGAGAAAGTTTCTGAAAGACTTTCCTCTGAATATGCTCTGATCAGTATGCTCGGTGTGCATCCCTCAGCATAGACATCTATTTCTTCATAAAAGAAGGAAAATGTAGGCTTGGGTCTTCACACATGCAGCATAAAAAAATGGGAACCTGTGATTTAGTAAAGAAAACTTGGGCCAAGAAGTTTTGCCACTAAATCCAAGATGAGGGAATTGAGAGCTAGAAATATATCCAGAAAGTTATTTACAGCTTGTGGCACTGGAACTCGCGTCTCTGTCTTGAACAATGTGATTCAGCAATCAATAGCATTGCCATAATCTGAACTGTCACTTGAAATTTTTTATCACTTCCAGTGCTTTTCACACAAGGCCCTTTGTTTTCTTGAGGTGGTGTATTTAACATAGTGGCTCCCACAATCATATTTGGAAAGCAGAAAGATAACCGTTTTGTGGATCTAAAGGTGCACATTACACACATGCTCCCTATGGCTGGAAGAAATACAAAGATGCGGACATAGCATTCATCCTAAACCATGACAGAAGTGATCAAACCACTGACAGGTTAATCTCCAAGACCTTCAAAAGTTAATGAGGCATCTCATTAACTTCAGAGAAGCAGTTGTAGATAATTATTAAGATGGGGCTGGCCAACATGTCCCTTACCGATGCACGGTGGACAACAGCATGGCTGAACTGCGGTTAAGCATCGGACACAACACCATGACTGCGGAAACATTTGGGCTGATGAGTTTTCTCGGGGACTTTCGCAGGGCTCCAGAGCCACACACGTGGCTGGGTGCACCACGACCCTTGCTTTTAATCCATAGATATGGAGTACGAACATGAAATACAATTAATTCAGTCCCAGATAAAATCGTGTCTTGCCACAAAAACACGTGAATGCGATATGGAGGGAAGGGATGCCATCCAGAGGGACCTGGGCAGGCTGGAGAGGTGGGCCTGCGTGAACCGCATGAAGTTCAACAAGGCCAAGCACAAGGTCCTGCACGTGGGTCGGGGCAATCCCAAGCACAAGGACAGGCTGGGCGGAGAGTGGCTGGAGAGCAGCCCTGAGGAGAAGGACTTGGGGGTACTGGTGGATGAGAAGCTCAACATGAG
>Ga0065711_1027525_pt1 | contig 48429 bp, 25 predicted proteins | sample Hoacrofraction12_FD_59098 | JGI IMG/M metagenome (GOLD analysis project Ga0065711, IMG submission 59098) | Hoatzin crop microbial communities from Cojedes, Venezuela - Epithelial fraction 12 v2 (version 2) | ecosystem: Host-associated > Birds > Digestive system > Esophagus > Crop | place... | reverse complement strand
CTTTCAGCATCCCCCTGACAGGACTGTCCGGAGGAGTTCCCGCCATGCCCCTGTCCTTCCCTTCTCCCTTGGAGCCTTTCCTCCTTCCCGACCCCGTTTTCCTCAAGGAAGCCGCCCACTCCCCGCCCGCTCCCTCATCCAGCCGCCCCCTCGCAGCCCTTCGCCTTCTCACCGGGCCCGGCGCGCAGCTTCTCGCGGCGGCGGCGGTTCTTCTCCCCGGTACCGGGTCCCTTCCCCTCAGCCCGCCCCGCCTGCCAGGGCCCCCTCAGTCGCCACCCGCCGGCAGAGGCACCGCGCGCGCGCTGCCGTCGCCCCCTCCCTCAGCCGAGCGCGGGACCCCGGCGAGCCCCCGGCCGCCAGAAACGCGCCCACACCGACCCCTCAGAGCCGGATTTAAAATATTTGTGAGCGCGTTTCTCACAATACTTTAAAAAAAATAAATAAAATTTCAAACGGGATAAATTACTGACGCAGCCCTGACGGCGGCGCCTCACGACCTCGCTTCCCGCGCCTGGCCGGCCGTGACGCGCTCGCGCCGCGCCGGAAGTGGAGGGCGGCGGCCGTGACGAGGAGCCGCCATGGCGGAGTGCTCCGGCCTGCAGTTTGTCAGCCCCTACGCCTTCGAGGCCATGCAGAAGGTGGACGTGGTGCGCCTGGCCGCGCTGAGCGACCCCGAACTGCGGCTGCTGCTGCCCTGCCTGGTGCGCATGGCCCTCTGCGCCCCCGCCGACCAGAGCCAGAGCTGGGCGCAGGACAAGAAGCTCATCCTGCGGCTCCTCTCGGGCGTGGAGGCCGTCAACTCCATCGTGGCCCTGCTCTCCGTCGACTTCCACGCCCTGGAGCAGGACGCCAGCAAGGAGCAGCAGCTCCGGTAACGCGGAGAACGGCGGCTGCGCTGTGCGGCGTTTCCAGCCGTTTGGTTTCGTGGCCGGGGTTGACCTGGCCGCTCGTGTCCGTGTCCTCCGGCCGTCTCCCGGGGAGCCTCGGGTGTCGGCAGGGCGGCACGCAGGGAGCTGGGTTTCGGTGTCCGGGCCGGGGGGAACACGGGTCCGGTGCCTGCGCTCTGCTCGCTGCTGCCTGTGCCGTGGGGAGCGGGGCCCCGGGATTCCGGCTGTCTGCCCGGTCCCGTGTCCGGTCGCTGGCGCGGGAGGAGGAATCCCCATGGAATCACCACCGGCCTTTAGCCGGTAACACGTCCGCGCTTGCGGAAGTGCTTGATAGTTGTTGTGTTTAATTGTCTCTTAGGCACAAACTAGGAGGAGGGAGCGGGGAAAGCATCTTGGTGTCGCAGCTTCAGCACGGGCTGACACTGGAGTTTGAACACAGCGATTCACCCCGCCGCCTGCGCCTCGTGCTCAGCGAATTGCTAGCAATTATGAATAAGGTAAATTTCTCCGTATCTGGGCGCTTGCGAATTTTGTGTGGGTGAAAAGATGCGCTGGGTCGGTTGATGCCCGGTCTGGTGCCGTTTCCGGCGCTGCTGGGGTGCATACATACTCTTCTGCAGTCCTTACCCCCTTCACCCAGCCTTCACGTCTCAGTCCGATGGAATGGTGGCTGGTGGTTAAACTCCCTCTGAGTCCCGCTGCCCGAAGGGACCCTCTCTTCCTCAGAACAGATGAGGGTAACCTTTTCTGACATGATGCAGGCTCTGTGTGTTCTGTAGTATGCTGCACTCAAATGTAATGTGATTTTGTGATGCATCAGTGTGAAAATCATGTTTGAAAATGAAGTTAGAACTTTTCTCTATCCAGTTCTTTACTTCTAGTGCAGTATGATATTTGTCCCCGTATTTCTCTTACCTCCCTCCTCACCACCCCCACTCTCCCCCTCAAGCATTTTATTTTTCTTTGAATATATCGTGGTTTTAGAATTGTCGGTGAGCTGTTTCTTCTGGAAAGAAGCAATGATACCAGCCGTACTGAAGTATTTCTGCTAGTAAATATTTTTTATGCTAAACAGTTTTCTTGCCTGTTCTGTGTTTATAGCTGTATGTTTTTGGCAGTTTTTAATGTAATCAGTCTGCTGAAGCCATAAAAGATTGATTAGACAAATTGCTTCATAAAACCTGTTCAGTGATGATGAATGCTGTCTTGTAGGTGTCAGAATCAAATGGTGAGTTTTTCCTCAAATCTTCGGAGCTCTTCGAGAGTCCTGTTTATCTGGAGGAGGCAGCAGACGTTCTCTGCATTTTGCAAGCAGGTGTAGTATTCTGTGTTTATAGTGTGTTCTGCCTTACAAATGTGAAAAAATAACTTCTGGAGCCGTTGTGACTGCCTTAAGGTTGACCTAGGTTTTCTAGCTCTTTGAAAGAGGAATAAATCACAGATTGATTTTCCATTTATTGATTTGAGTGTGTTATTGAAACGCCTGTTAAAAGCAAGGTTTTGCTTGTTTCACAGTGAAACACTGACTTTTAAAACTCTCTTTATCCAGAGTTGCCGTCACTGTTGCCGATAGTTGATGTGGCTGAAGCTTTGTTGCACGTTAAAAATGGAGCCTGGTTCCTCTGCCTTCTGGTGGCCAATGTTCCTGATAGCTTTAATGAGGGTTAGTGACAGTTTCTTCTTGTCAAGCTTACTTTTTTTAAAGGTTTGAAATGATTTCCAGCAATATAGTTATTTCTAGCAATATAGTTATTTCTGGGCTAAACCATGTGTCACGAATGTGTGAACAGGAGAGAGTCTGGCTTATGACACGTCATCTGAATGCCTTTGTACCTGGAGATGCTGATAGGCTCCCATTCCCATCATGTTGATTCCCCTTTTGTGCAGCCTGCTCGTGGGCTCATCAGGTGCCCTTTGCAGCTTTCTGTCTGTAGGTCGCTGTTCCAAAGGCAGGCTTGGGCAGCGAGTGGCTGGGACTGCGAACCTGGCCAGCCTTGCTAATAGTTCTGGTCCCTTAGGCTAAGCTGTGTTACGAGGTGAAAAGTTTGTATTGACAGTGCCTGTTTAGCATCCCTTACCTCGCAGTAAAATTTCAGTCTCCAGGGTTGCCAGATGCACGTTACGTTAGATAGAGTACGAGTAGTAACTGGATGATGCATAAATCTGTAATGACCCTGTAATTTCTCTGAGGAGAAAGACCATTTCCTTGTTCTGCTTCTAGAGCGTATATCATGAGTTCTTGCCCAGACAAGATTCGTGTGGCTCAGCTAATAAATCATAATGAGCTGAACAGAACGGCTTGGCTTTGTGCGTTTATGTTTCTGTGGCTTGCTGTTGGAAAGGACAGATTTACTTACACCTCCTGTTGGATATTTAGTCTGTAGAGGTTTGATTAAGAACGGTGAACGGCAGGATGAGGAAAGTGTTGGAGGACGTCGTAGAACAGAAGCACTTCGCCACCTGTGTAAAATGAACCCTTCCCAAGCTCTGAGGGTCAGAGGCATGGTGGTAAGTCTCATCTGTCGTGAGAATCATAATTATAATCCTCACTGGAGCTTTGAAAACAGATAAGATGATTGAGCCTGAGCATTTTATCTAGGTGGAAGAGTGTCATCTGCCAGGTCTTGGTGTGGCTTTGACCTTGGATCACACTAAAAATGAAGCTTCAGATGACGGAGTGAGTGACCTGGTGTGTTTTGTGAGTGGTTTGCTACTTGGAACAAACGCAAAGGTCCGAACTTGGTTTGGAACTTTTATTCGAAATGGCCAACAGGTATGAAAATCTTTAAATATTCTGCTTTTTAAAAAATATTCTTACAGCTTGCTGTAACTCCTCTGGATGTGGGCACCTGTATTTGTCTGAATGCATATAAATCCTTTTATGTGTCTTGGAGCAACCTTTACAAGGCAATGTCTTCTTGTGGGACTATCAGGTCTATAAATAGCGTCCCTGAAGGCAGCTTTTTGGTTGTTCCTCCGAGAGGTTTTTGGGTAGGTGATTCAATAGGCATGGAAACCAGGGAGTTGTGAGCTCGTAATGTTTACCTGATAAATATGTTCATTCTCAGTGTTCACAGTAGGAAGCTGCGTTTTGACTTGCTTAGTTAATTGAGTTAGGTGAAACTTGTGTTTCAACGTAGTACACTGTTGTGATATGATCATGTGTTGCCTGTTGTCCTGGTACTGAAAATTGCATTTTAAAAAAGTTCCCCCTGTGCTCCTCCTTCGTTTTCTCCCTTGACTTCATCATTATGGAAGCTCTTATGTAATATGTTGTTTGATGTTTTGAATTTTACATTGTTCCCCTCGTCTTTTAACCTCTTACACAGAGAAAGAGAGATAATATCAGTTCTGTGCTTTGGCAAATGAGGAGGCAGCTGCTCCTGGAGCTCATGGGAATCCTTCCCACGGTTCGCAGCACACACATTGTTGAAGAAGCAGATGTTGATATGGAGCCAAATGTGTCTGTGTATTCAGGACTGAAGGAAGAGCATGTCGTGAAAGCCAGCGCATTGTTACGCCTCTACTGCGCTTTGATGGGAATTGCTGGGCTGAAGTAATGGAAGTTTTAATGCTCTGTGTTTTTTATTCAGTGTCTGTCCATTTAAACAGAGGTTGAGAGCTTTGGGCACTTTTAGCATGAGCTGTCTCTTGATGCCATTGTGTCCTTGAGATGGTCTCGACAGGACTCGCCAGTTTTAGTACTGGGGGAGGCCCCTCTCACGTGCTGAGGGCTGGAGTCGCCAGTAGTTGGAAGTTTCTTTGTCTTTAGACGGCAACGTTGTGTAGTGCTAAGGTCTGTTTAGGCAGGTATGTTTTTTAGTTTCCGGTACTGTTCTCAGCAGAAAAGTTTTTTCATTCTAACGGTAAAGATCCATTTATGAACTTTGCTGATTTTTTTTTTTTAATCTAAAATAATGTAACAAATGTGGTGCTCTCTTTAATACTGCAAAATCAATTCTACTGACTTGTTTAAAAAAACTGTAGGCCTAAGTGGTTGGAATAGTGTGTAGAAGAGAAAGCAGCTAAAAACTCTGGCAACATACGCTACATGAATTTTGGATTTATTTTCCTCTGCTTTTACTTTTTAGAGAATGCTAACTTAGTATCTTCGTGCATTGTTAGGGTTAATTTTAAGTGTTTTATACTAATAGGCAGGATCATATCCTGGGAAAGTTTTCTCACCGTTGGCATCTCTAAACAGAGATTTTTATGTCTTTAAGTTCAAAGAGAATTACCAGCTGATCTTGCTACTCATTTATTGACAGAAACTCAATAGGTAGATTAAATAACAGAAAATTTAATCTTTAACCATTGTGATGAGACTGGAAATCTCTTCACTTTTAAATTGGCAACATGGGTTTTGTTCTTTTTCTCTCCTGTTCAGGCCAACTGATGAAGAAGCTGAGCAGCTGCTGCAGCTGATGACCAGCCGGCCTCCCGCGACTCCAGCTGGTGTCCGCTTTGTGTCGCTCTCCTTTTGTATGCTTCTGGCCTTCTCCACTCTTGTCAGGTACCTCTCAATGAAGGAGGAGCTTTGTAAAGATGTTGCTGTTTCAGCACTGTTAAGGCAATGACCTCCCCAGAGCTGCACAATTTTGCTCTCCTAATTCTTTTTACGAATCTCTCTATGTTGGTCGAAGGGATTTGTCTCGCACTACGAGGAGTATATTGATATTGTACCCTGCTCTCCCTGTTGTTTATAGCAAATCTTTTGAAAGGGGAGCATTGCCATTAGCTTGGTTTGGAATATTTTTTGAAGGCTAAGGTAGCCCTTAGTAGTTCACTTTTCCATTGTACAAGTTTATGGCTAAATGATTTAGAGACCCTCTTCAAAAGAGTAGTAGTGTAGGAGGTGTTTAATGGATGTAGCTTTCTGCTCTGTGCATTCAAGATGGGAAATTGCCTGACAATTGGACAGAAATCTGTGCTGAATATCAGTGCTTGTCAGCTGCTTGGCACTAAAGTGAAAGTGACAGTCTCCTGGCGTAAGATTCCTCAAATACTGGCTTTTCTGCTAGTAACTGTCAGTAAAACTAGCTGTAGTTCGTGGGAGAAGGATCTTTTATGGATTTTCTCTGTGCAGCACCCCGGAACAGGAGCAGCTCATGGTAATGTGGCTTAGTTGGATGATAAAGGAAGAAGCTTACTTTGAAAGGTGAGAGTGGACTTCTTTTGTTTTCAGTGATTTCAGTAATCTCACGTTGATTTATGTCCTGTTGGAAAATAACTCTTTGTCTTTGTTACCATTAGCATTTCTGGTGTGTCTGCTTCTTTTGGAGAGATGCTTCTCTTGGTAGCCATGTATTTCCATAGTAATCAGCTCAGTGCTATCATTGATTTGGTCTGCTCCACCCTGGGAATGAAGGTAAAACCTAATCTATTTCTAGCACATACATTTCTCTGTTAAAATTAACTTTTTACTGTGTATTTATACTCTTGAATTTAATTTAGTTTTGATATAAAGAACTTTGGTTTTGCCAATATACCTAAAGCAAACGTGAAGTAAAAAAATAGGTAACTAAATTAGTTCCTCTAAAAAAGCATTAAACTGTGCATACCTCTTGATAGAGAGGAATGTTGTGATAAAAGTATCTTCAAAAAGTGATGACTTGATGAAATCATTATTTGCAAGAAATGAACTTTTTTAGAAGACTAATTGAAGTAGTTTCCAAGATGAGCTGCAAACTTTTAATTTTAAATAGTTTAAACACATGTCTCCATATATAATAATTAATTTCTGAAAATTACCAAGGGAGACTTGCCTTGAATTTACTATCGTGAAACAGCATCTCTTCAAATGTAAAAGTTAAATAGGTAGTTTTTAGGATAAGGAAGACATAGAGCGGTGAACTCGTGACAGTTGAAAATATTTTTGTTTTACATATAAAGTATAGATGTGAATGTTTTCCTGGTGTCCTCCTGAAGACAAGTTTAAAAAGGTTAAAAATTTGTAGAATAAATTGGCAGTACTTACTTATCAGAAAGCTAGAACTTAAAATTACAAGTTCTTTGTTCTTTGTGTCAGATTGTTATTAAGCCCAGCTCACTCAGCAGAATGAAGACAATCTTCACACAGGAGATTTTCACTGAACAGGTATTTTAAGTCTAGGTATTTTTTTTTTCCTTCCTCTTTTTATTTTTTTTCTTTTTTTTCCTTTTCTTTCTTCTTTTTTCTTCTGTACTCCCTTCAGTTTGACCTACAAGAAGAATCCAAGTGTGTTACAGTTTTACACTTACTGTTTTAAACTACATAAAAATATTCTTCAGCTTCCAAACAATGAAAAATAAGTAAATGCTGGAAAGAATGTAGCTGTGTGACTTTGTCACCTTGTGCTTATGCATTGTCATAAGGTGAATATTTGTGGTATTTTTCTTGTTAATTATAACTTTCCTTTAGGTTGTTACGGCCCATGCAGTTCGTGTGCCTGTCACAGGCAATCTCAGTGCCAACATTACTGGGTTTTTACCTATTCACTGCATTTACCAGCTTTTAAAAAGTCGATCATTCACCAAGCACAAAGTATCCATTAAGGTAAGACTTTAATGTTATTTTTGTTCGTAGTTTTGAATGTTGACTAGGTTTTGCAGGCTGTTTTTTTGGTTGAATTGTAGGAACAGAACTCTTGATGAATCTTATGGCCTATTACCATGTAATTTAGGAAGGAACTGTGTATGAAGGTAGGGTACCCACTTTTGACTTTGTAATCTGGAGACCACAACTTAGTGAAGTTAAAAATTATGTAATAAGAAAGTTATCTCTTTCCCCCTGTCTGTGCTTAATAAAATTGTAATCAGAATGGTATTTCCAGCCAGGACAAGTTTTACTAGTGTGCAGAGCAGGGTCCAGGAGACACAGTTGATGATGACAGGCCCAGTTCAGAACTGGTATTACACTTTCCCAAGTCAAAGCCTCATTCAGTTACATTTTTTGTAACTAGTCAAAAGGGTATGGACTTGCAGACAAAAAATTGCCCTCCAGCTTTGAAACTGAATGTGTAATGCAAGTTTTTTTCTAGGACTGGATCTATCGGCAGCTCTGTGAAACCACCACCCCACTCCATCCTCAGCTGCTTCCTCTTATTGATGTCTACATTAACTCTATTCTTACTCCTGCATCTAAATCCAACCCAGAGGCCACAAATCAGCCTGTCACGGAACAGGAGATACTGAATGTTTTTCAAGGACTCTCTGGGGTAAACGATTTGTTTGCTTCTTTCGTGTACCTTCATGTGAACATGTGGTTCAGTATTTTGTGTATATGCATGATGCAGATTCTGTAAGTTGCTTCACTTTGTCTTTAATGCCTGTATAGTAAACTACCCCCTACTACAGTGATGGTCATGCGTTTCGCAGTCAATCTTGTTACTGCTACTCAGATTTTAGGAGGATTGCTATTTGTCCCTGTTTTGCCCTTTTCCTTGGGAACTCACCAACTCATGCTGTTAAAAATGCAAAGAAAAGCACTTCATGGATTGAAAAGTGGAGGTGTTTACATAGGATTTGTATAATTTTTATACAAACTTGATCTTGTTAGATAAGAAAACTATTTAATGGAAGCACTCTAGCTGGTTTTTAAAGAAGTGTTTTCATTTTGATAGAAGTACAAGAATGGTCACTTGGACACATGTAGAATGAGTGGCAAGCTTTGATTTGCATTGGGATCCTGGGATTACTTATTATTAGTGTCCCAAGATATTAAAAATACATTTTATGTTTGAATCTCATTAAAAAAAAAAATTCCCTGCAACTTCTTGGACCTTATATGGGTTGATATTTTTATACGAGGCTTACTGCCTTATCTTTCTTCATATTTGCAGGGAAATCCAAATTTTTATTCTCAAGAATCAGGAATGCAACATGACCTTTGTATGTGGTTTTATGTACAGGGAGAAAATACTCGTCTTGCTCAACGATACAGCATCACAACCCAATTGCTCGTCCTCTACTACGTCCTGTCGTACGAGGAAGCGCTTCTGGCAAACACGAAGATTCTAGGTATATGGGAGTGCATCAGTGGAAAACAGATCAACTGAAAACTAGATGCAAAGAGAGGAATTCTTACAATAACCAGAATTCATGTTGCTGTCCGATTCAAGCACAGCATAAAAAGTTTAGGTTCTTGTAATAAATACGGCATTGGTGTGGAAATTTGGGAGATAAAGTTTCTGCTACAATTCTGTAGTCCAGTAATTTGTTTTCCAGATTAAAAAAAGGTCGAAGCTGGCCAAAAAGTCACCAGAAATGTGTATGACCATCTACTAAATACAGCAATAATTACCAAAGACTTCTTAATTACTTCAGATCTTCCTTTATTTGTGTGTTATCAAACTTGCACATGCATTTCTTTGGGTTGGCAATTTTATAGTTGACCATACTGCATGATCCCTTCTTACCTTTGAAACTGAGACTTTAAGTCAATTCTAAAATAGTGTTATGTAGTTTATTGATGGAGTTTAATTTCAATGAAAACATAGTATTTATATCTGGTGGCTGTTTTTACCTGCCCTTTTTAGGGTGCTAAACTTCCGGTATTCATCAGTTCTATTTTTTTCATGCTGTTCAAGAGACTGAAATACTATAAAATCAATTGTGGTTCTTCCTGCATTTATTACTTCCACCTGACTACAGGGTGTTGTGTGTGCCAAGTTTGAATTCCATGTACCAACTGATTACCATTTTTTTGAAGAATAAAAACCTTGAATAAAGAAAGTGCAGATTTGAGCTATGATTCCAAAATCAGTTGGACTTGGTCAAAGATAGTATGGAAATCTTGCGAACTAATCTAAATGCCAGGAAAATCTTTAAATAGAAATGTTCACGGAAATGGTTGAGAGCTTAATTTAATACTTTAGCAGGAGTCAGGTGTGTTATTTGGGATTTTCTCTATTTTACCTGAATAACATAGAGACAAGTGCTTTACATTTTCTTTATTGGTTCTGTTGGGAAAATAACTTTTTCCAGCTGTAACTGTTATGCGTGGTTTCTTGTCCTGTTCCCTTATAGCTGCCATGCAGAAGAAACCGAAGTCTTACTCTTCAGCATTAATGGATCAGATTCCAATCAAGTACCTCATCCGGCAGGCACAAGGACTGCAGCAGGAGCTGGGAGGTATGTCTGTCTGTGAAAGCCTAATGTGCACGAAGGAGGAAGGCTAAGCGTGTTTCCAGCTCTGTGGCTGTTGTCTGTTTCATAGATCTGTTCATGGCGTCGGTTTCCTTCCTTTCTCTTTCTTTGAAAATCTGTCAGGAGTAAGAAGTGAGATTACAGATGTGTTTGAAGACTAGTAGTGAAAGTTTGAGGAAGACAGTTCTTTTTAGAGTAGGTCTTACCTACCTAGAGTAGGTTTTAGAGTAGGAGTTGCCTCAGAATTTTTAATTATTCTGGACTGAGTTTAGGAGTTACTACGGGGTCCTCCCATCTTTCCAAAAGGTAACTTTTCCTTTCTGTTGGAATTAGAATATCAGGCTGTAAACCCTCATGCTCAGTGAACTTCTTGGCAGTGATTCAGTTAAGGTCTGTTGTTGAAATGACAGGCACAAATACTTTCAAGTGAAAGACATAGCTAACTCAAATCTAAGATGTATACTGTCTTAATACCCCTAAAGGTTTGCATTCTTCACTGTTACGCCTGCTTGCAACTAACTATCCACACCTCTGCATTGTGGAAGACTGGATCTGTGAGGAGCAGATCACGGGCACTGATGCCTTACTGAGGAGGATGCTTCTTACAAACATTGCGAAGAATCACTCTCCCAAACAGCTTCAGGAAGGTAAATAACTTCATGTGAAGTAAGTAGTGTTCTTTACAAATTGGTTGGAATATAGTGGGTTTGGAAGTGTGTAGCCATTTAATTCAATTGCTCATACTGCATTTGTGTAATGAAAATGTTCTGCTGCCAAGTCAGAAAAAATGCCAGAAGTCCAGTTGTACCAAAATCCCATTGTCTTTATTTTACAGCATTTTCCATGCTGCCTGGAAATCATACCCAGCTGATGCAGATCTTAGAACATTTAACACTTCTCTCAGCTGGTGAATTGATCCCATATGCAGAAGTATTGACATCAAATATGAATCACTTGCTGAATGCTGGAGTCCCTCGGAGGATTCTTCAGACTGTCAATAAACTCTGGATGGTTCTTAACACGGTGATGCCAAGAAGGTAGGCTCAAAATACTGTTTATTTTGTTGTTGCAGAGAGGTGGAATCCCACTTTCTGTTTCAAAAACAATGACACAGTGCCTTTGTCTGGGAAATTGGAGGTTGTGACTGAAGAGAATGTGTTGGAGTTGCATTCCTTTTTGCTTTGCAGAAATTTTTAATCTTTGCACTTGGAGGGATGGTACTTCTTGTTCTCTGGGGAAAGGAAGTCACCAGTTTGTTTAAAATGTAGACTATGGTTTTATAGCATACATTGTTTATGACAAATTGCTGCTGAAACATGAGCTCACTTTGGTAAGCATGTGCCTTTTCTGAGGAATTGGATGCTCTGTTGCAGCGAAAACAGTTTGGTTGCTCTAATTCCAGTGAGTGTAAGTGAACTATATCTTGGTTAACTTCAAGGGCTGCAAATGAACCATGGGTCTTTTGCTGCTTGATAAAAATACAGCTCATTGAGATAAGTGAGTGTCCAGATGCTTGCGTGAGCCTTATCTCTTACAGATTATCTAATGAAAAACTTGTAAACATGATCTCATTTTAGGTTGTGGGTCATGACTGTTAATGCTCTTCAGCCTTCAGTAAAAATAGTCCGACAGCAGAAATACACTCAGAAAGATCTGATGATTGATCCTTTGATTGTACTAAGATGCGATCAGAGAGTTCACAGGTGAGCATCTCCCTCCTTTAGCTTTTATGTTCCATGGTACTTACATTGGTATGTAGTGAATGCTAAACATAAAGGTGTCTCACAGAGAACTCTAAAAGCTTTCAGTACTTCAAAAGATAGTTTCGAACTAATCATATGAGCTTGTTAAGTTCCATCTTTTTTGTATTCAGCTTGTTGGTCGGAGGGCTGAGCTGCGTGTGCTGTTTCAGCATGTCATGCTGCCCAGCCGAGTGTCGTCGTGGACAACCTTACACTCAGTTCTATTTTGGAAACTTTGGGATTTGTATGTAGATCGTCCATTTTGGATTTGTATTTGTGAATTCTTCTAAATAGACATTGCAGCGTGCTTAAAATGGCTGCTGCCACGTGGTGGTGGTGGTGGTTGAGGTTGTGGCTGTAACATCCTTCCACTGCCTTTTGTCATCCCTCCTGGGCCTGGAGGTGTTCCATCTGTTGGATAACCATTTCTGCTGGTGCGTGCTTGATGGATATGGCAAAGGTAGATTTGCTTAATTTCTCAAAAAAGTCTTTTAGCAGTACTTAGAAATTAGTTCCTCTAGATGTCATTGATGATAGAGGAGGATGTGTCATGCTGCTTTATGGCTTTGATGCAGTAGAATCGGATGATAATTTTAGTAGTGAAAATGATCATAACCAATAGCAATGGGCCAGCTTTTAAGGAGAATATGAAATAATGCAAACAGTAAGTCAGAATTTGTAAATTATAACTTTGCTTTTTCATTGTAATGAAGAAAATCGCATCTGTGATTCTGAAGAAGATAGCGATTAATCATTTAAAATGTACTTCAGCCCCTAGCTTTATTCGTTGTGTATTCTTTTTCACATTTTCTGTCAGTTGTGGTTTCTTTTTCCCATTTTTATTATCTTTTTGTTCATAATAAATGGCTAGTAGTCAATTTGATTTGTGCTTCATGTTCCTGTTTGTATGCATCTGTCCCTCCTTGCCTTTTAACAATTGAGCTGTGAATCCAGTTTTCATTTGAGTTGCTACAACTCTGCTAGACTTGAAGTTTCTGTTGATGACATCTTTAATCCTCAGCCTATAGGTTAAATATTTAAATGTGCGTCCTTTCAGCCCTGGATGCAAATTGCAAATCCTATGTTTCTAAAACGGTTAGGGAGGTTTATAATGCAGTGTGATTTGAAAACTATCAGCTTAGTATTACAGAAGCAGTTCAGAGCTTGTCTGCCTTGTTTTTCCCTGTCATTTAGGTCATTATTTTTCTTTCTTTATGTACAGCCAACACTTTTTGGGTTTCCTTTGTTCATCAGAAATTGGTCTCTTCAGCAGTTACTTGTTTTTGTAGAGTGTACGCATACGTATGTGTGCATGAGAGATGCCGGGCAGCAGAAGTGATTGTGACCTTCAGTGTTTTGCTGCGTTAGGGAAAACAGCTTTACTGTGAACCAGACTACAATCAAACGACCTTTGAGGAGTGCTTTTAGTTTGTTCATGTTATTACTGTCCTATTGTTCTGCCTACTGAAATGCCTGTATTTTATCATGTGTTCCTATATCAGGAGTCCTCCTCTGATGGATATAACTTTGCACATGTTGAATGGATATCTCCTTGCTTCAAAAGCTTACCTCAATTGTCACCTAAAAGAAACAGCAGAGCAGGACATTAGGCCATCCCAAAACAATGCCATGGGGCCAGAGGCCCCAGAAGTTACAAGGGAAGAATTAAAAAATGCATTGCTTGCTGCTCAGGTAAGGGGGAAGAAATGGATATTAAATGATGTGAAGAAAGACAATGATAAAACAGAAATACAGAGACAGGAAATTAAAAAGGAGACCTTTTTACTTCTTTTTTATCGACTTCTGTTACCATGGAAAAGATAATTGCCTCTGTATTCAGGTTGTTAAATATTTTCGGTCTTCTGTTTTCTAGTCTGAAACATTGTGTTGGTTAGCTGCTTCGATAGTGTACTTTTCTGTTCGTTAGAACAGAGGAGTTTTGCTTACTAGCCCTTTTGCCTTGTTGCTTGTGTTTTCCAGAAGCTCTTTCTGTACTTAGCTTTGCAGCAGTAAAACACGAATAAATGGGACAGACCTACGCATGATCATTTGATCTATGTTATTTAGAAGAAGCAGCTAGCATCATAAAGTGTGAGACTGAAGAATGGTGAACTTAGCTTGACATGGTGGGAATTCTTGAGTAATCCTGTTTCCCAGACAGTCTCTTCTTACTTCTGTCTGGAAGAATGTCACATACATAGTCCCTATTAGAACATGATTTTTGAGTTAATAGGAAGCTTTATTTTTAAATGAGTAGGGTAGTCTCCTCTGAATACTGTGAATTACATGGCCATGTGCATTTTTTTTCTGACATGGATGCTTTAAGGGATCATTGGATATTTATTTTGAAATAGTATGAGATTCCTTTGAAATTACTCTTTTGATCTGTGATTGTGGTGATCTGCTGGATTAAGCTTTTGTTCTTCTTTGAGTCTTGATTCAGATAAAGTGTTGGGGTTTTTTAATGTTCTTCAAGGATTGTGATTCTTGAACTGAGTTGTTTCTGTTGTACGGGAAAAAAAAATCTATAGCTAGAAATGCTAGCCACCTGACAGTCTTCGATTTCTTAAATTGTCATTACTTTGATTTGTTTCATTTCATTGGGGTTTTTTATGCATGTTCTGTTGCGTATTTTCTTCGCAGGACAGTGCTGCTGTGCAGATTCTTCTAGAGATCTGCTTACCCACAGAAGAAGAGAAAGCCCAAAGCAGCAATATCCATGGTTTGCTAAAGAGTCTTCCTAGTACCACAGGCCCTAAGAGTCCAGAACTTGAAGAAGAAGAAGATAGCTTGCTGTGTAATCTTCGAGAGGTCCAGTGTCTGATCTGCTGTCTGCTGCATCAGATGTATATAGCTGATCCCAACATAGTCAAACTAGTCCATTTCCAGGTATGCTTTGCACTGTTTTAGTTCTTCCTTGGTTTCTCTGGTTAAGAAAGAGACAAACGAAGTGGTCAAAGGATGGTGAATGCTGCTGTTGTGTTCCTCAGAAATTATAGTGGCCCACTTCTGTGCTTCCCATCTCACCAAACTGGCAGTACCTACATTTCCTCCAGATTTCAGTACTTGGACTCCGTGTTGTAGCTGAAAAGGGAGCAGCTGAACTATGCCTGTTCCTCATCGTTAAACCCGTGCTTTGTTTGTGCCTCTGCTGTTTTTTATACCAAAATAGTTTGTCCATTCTAGGCCAAGGAAGACGGACCTAATCATCTTACAGTTACTTGTTCCACATCTTCTGTGTGTTACTTTTTTTCTGGCGATGTTTTTAAATTATGAATACCCATTATTCAAAAGTAATTCGGCTTCAAATGTAAATGTCTTATCTTTCCTTTTTGTTAGGGCAGTTTACCTCTTTTAGAGTGGAAGGAGAAAGGTTGCCCCTGCCCCAGCAGCTGTATGTCTTCAAAAAAAGAAGAGAGGAGAGATTAGCAAATTTTTTAACATAAATGTGCTTTTAGTTAAATTGGTCATTGCCAGGTGGCTGTCTCTTTTAAAGGAGTTAATTTGCCTTGACCTGGAACTGGTTAAGTGACTAAAAAGGTCATAATGATGCAGGCATGGAATAAGCAAGTTGGGGGCTATGGTGATGTTTGAAACACAGGGGAAAGAGACCGAAGGAGTGGGTCACTGCAGCCTGGTTTAGTTTGGGGAATGGAGGGAGAGTTCCTATGCAAATAATACATTGGGTATTGAGGATGAAGAACTGATTCAGACCCTGGGTTTGTCACCCCGCATGCCTCTTGTCGCCTTGGGATACAGGCCTGTTGCTTATAATTCTGAACAAGACATTTACAAGTATATTAGATCTGTGTTAATGCTTTTTTCAAAACTAATTTCAAATCATAATTGAAGCAGAATTTTTAAAACACCTTTGACGCAGTGATACATCTGTTTTCTTAATGACGCAGGGTTATCCCTGTGAACTTCTGGCACTGACAGTGGCAGGGATTCCATCGATGCACATCTGTCTGGATTTCATACCCGAGCTCATTGCCCAGCCTGAACTTGAAAAACAGGTACTGTACAGTCACCGAGTTTGAGAATCACTGTAGATAGTTAACCCTGATGAAGTGTTGGTTAAGGCGAGACAATAAGAGGGTCACTAAAAATAGTCCTGTTCTCATTTGCCTGGATGTTAAGGTAATAATCTGTAAGCACTTTTACCTTAAGTTGAAGGCCCAGTTCCCTTCAAACAGCAATTGTGACAACTCTGCTAACATACCTCTGTACACTTGTTCAGGAAGTACTCTGGAATTTCAATATTACCTGCAAGAACATGAATAAAAGCACTTTTGAGTAGTGACTTCCATTCATTCTTTATACTGAGTATAAATCAGTTGGCAGAAGTTTTGCCTACTTAATTTTTATCTGATAATTTATAGCTACAGGAACTTCTATGAAGGTTTAAGTTTTGAAAACCTTTTTTTGCAAAGAAACTCCATAGAACAGATGAAGCAGCCTTAAGATCAGAATTTTATTCATTCTCATGAAAAGTTTGACTACTGAGTCTTTTTGCAGGGAATATTACTACTGTATCTTGAAGCAAGCTTGGGGCAAGAGCATAAGGTGTACATTTCTTAATCGGTTTAAGTTTCTCCTGTGACAGTTGTCCTACCGGTTCTTTTCCTGGTCTAACTGCAGGAACAAAGCCTGCTAGAGTGACCTGTGCTACTTTCCTCAAAGCTGTGCTCTTTGCATCTGAAGAGTGAGGGTTTCTTCTCATTGCAGACTCAGCAAAGGGGGAGTCAAGAATCTGATTTTGAAATGTTTCACCAATATTTTTGAAGGTCTCCTCACGATGATTATGAAAAACAATGGAAAATCGTTTATTATTACTTTCTAAAGCAATTTGTAGACCCTGATTTAGTGTACTGTGACAACGGGAGATTACATATTTGGCTCGTTGTAGGTAACTGGAATTTGTTGGTCTAAAGATTCATCTGTTTTCTACATCAAGCCATTTTTATAGTTGCTCTTATTTAATCCCTTCTCAAATACTAAGTTACTGCTGATGAGAGGACACTCCACTAAAGTTAAAACTAAAACACATTGGACTGTAAACAGCTTTTACAAGGGTTATATGCAAATTGTGTGTTGCTTTGTTGTTCATTGTTAATGTCGGATCAAATTGTATCTGTGGGGGAGATTCTGAAACACTAATGCTGGTATTTTGATTAATGTTAAATATGAGTGGGTTTTTTTTCTTAATGTCAGCAGAAGAAATTCAGAATGACTGTTATTAAGGCTTCTCTGTTTCTTCTCAATTTCGTCATTGTTGAAATAGAGAATATTTACTAACTCCTAGGTTATGTGAAGAGCTTTGGATAGAAAGTGCAAAGCAATCTGTAACTTTATTGCTTATTTCTCTTTTGCCTTTCACTTACTTAACAGATATTTGCCATCCAGTTACTTTCATTTTTGTGTATCCAGTATGCGCTACCTAAATCTCTCAGCGTGGCTCGTTTAGCTATCAATGTGATGGGAACCCTGCTCACGGGTAAGCACTCCAGCAACCTCCGCTTGTGGTGTTGTGTAAATTAGAATTATTTGTCTACGTTGAATGCAGTTTTGTCTAAATGCCACTGTGTTAATTATGATTGTAAAGGTAACAACAATTCTTGACTGTATTTTTGTAATAATTTCTTTTTACTTAACCATTTCCCTTTCCTTGATAGTTTTAACCCGCTCGAAGCGCTATGCTTTTTTTATGCCGACCCTGCCTTGTTTGGTGTCATTCTGTCAAGCCTTTCCTCCTTTGTATGAGGATATTATGTCTCTGCTGATACAAATAGGACAAGTTTGTGCCTCTGATGTTGCTACGCAGACAAGAGACTTCGACCCGATTATTACACGTAAGTAAAGTACCTTGTATTTCAAAAGTAATGTCACGGTCCCAGGGAGAAAATTATGTTAATATTTCAAAAGTTTGAGTGCAGTTGGAATGCAGTATGAAATTTACTGCTATTGTCTTGTAAATACAGACAGAATAGGGATAGGTGGATTTGCTGGATTGGAGGAGAGAGTTTAGAGGCTAAAGGGGCTGAAAGTACCCCTTTTATTAAACTTTGTACCACCTTCCTTCTGTTTTATTTCCCTGCTTGCATCATGTCAAGATGTATCCCTGCATGCAAGAGTTGTGCGTAGAATTTGCCCTTGTAGTCTAAGGATTAAAGATGTGAGCAAAAGCCATTGACTTTTGGGAACACAAGGACATTTCAACCTCTCAGCTGAGGCATAATGGACATACAAATCTTCCTAATCTGTTGGAAATGCAAAGTCCAATGAGCTACCTGAAGTCTTACACATGACGTAGCATGGTTGGATAAATATGTAGTGATTGTGTGAATGTATCAGTTGATCTTGAGCATGTTTTTGTCTCTTCTTTTTTTTTGTTCCTAAAGACAAATGTTCTGCTCGTGTGATTCCATGGTGCTAGGTATGCTAGGATATTTATGTTAAAAGAAGTAAGAGGGAATACAAAAAACCCCAAAGGAGTCAGACATAGGTAAATAAAAAAGAAATGTTGAAGTGTCTCAAGAAATAATCTGTGGAGTTAAGCCTGGTGCATGAAATAGTGGTGGCTCAAATTTGCAATTTCATAGCATACATGTTTATGTTATGGGTGTAATGTAACAATTTAAAAAATATGTTTATTTATTTAGACGTACTTTGCTTATTTTACTTAATTTTTTAGGTCTCCAGCAACTAAAGGAGAAACCACATGAAGTGTCAGGACTTTGTAAAGATCCATTTAACAAAAGTTGTTCAAGGGACATTGCAAGCATGGACCCTGATGTTCGGTTATGCCAGTGTGTTGAAAATACTATCATTGAAATAATTAACATGAGCGTAAGTGGAGTTTAAGAAGAACGCAAATAGGATTGTTCTGTATCTAGTTCCACAGTCTATGGGGTGTAAATTTGGAGAAAGCTGCAAAAGTGGGCAGAGGGACTGGAGCACAAGAAGTCCATGGTTTTCATTCATTCAATTCGGTTATGGCTGGAAAGGAAGAATTCTTTAAAGACGCTTACATTGCTTCCAGTGAAAACCTTTGAGGCTGATGGGGTCAGTAAATAATCTCCAGTGAAACTGAATGTGATTTGCAGGCTTGCTCGGTTTCTGAAGTGGTACAGCAACACACCCAGAAGGGTTTTGTAATGCTCTAAGAGGTGAATATTTAATTTGTTGAGCAAACAGCAAAATGGTGGGTAAGAAAAATGTGAGACTGAAGTGCTTTGCTGCAGTTAAATGAACTGGTGTTCCAAAGCCTTGCAGAGCAAGATGGAACAAATTTCTCCAAGGAAGACTTGAAAAAGTGGTGTAAGTAGCTTGCACCGTGACAGTGAGTACTGAGAAAATGCTTTAACTTCTTTCATTTGTGTTTAAAACCATTGGTCAGAGTTTCAGTTCGTGAGATCAGGAACTTCATCATCCATTCAGTTCATGAGATCAGAATCTTTATCAGTCAGCCTTCACTGAAAGTTTTAAACTGGTCTACAAGTTTCTTTAAAAAAAAAAGTACTGGTACTACAAAATGAGCTGTATAAATGTCATTTTAAAAGAAGATGTATTTTTAATGCGGCTCAGATGGTTTAGTTTCTTGAAGTCTTTCTCACCTTTTAAATAAGTGCAAAGGTATCTTAAATTGTCATCAGGATAAGACTATAAAAAGAAATGAGCGTTGAGGCAGACTCGGGCAGAAGCTGTGTTTCCCCATCACAAGAGGAATGGCAGATTTCAGCCATAGCAGAGCGGGTCTGTGTGGCTCAGGGGCCAAGAAGGCCGAGTCCTTTGTGCTCCGTGCTGGAGGTGAGTGGCTCTTTCATGCGCGAAGGCTGCAGGATTTGGCCTCGACAGGTGCTGCAGGAGGGCCTGTGTGGTGCCGTGTCTGGGAGTTCCCTGAAGGCTGCGCGAGCTCTCGTGTGAGGCCGCATGTGGCTTTGTGGCAGAGGAAGAAAATCAAGGTTTGGCTGCTGTGCCAGGAAGGAGTGTTGCACGTCGCCGCACGTGAATTGCTGAACTTGGCAACCCAGCACGTGCTCTTTTCTTAAATGACAGCAGCTGGGGTCCTTAAGTAACTGGTTTGCGTGGAAAAATATTTTACTTGACGTTCTGGAAGTAACGGTCTGGTTCTTCAGCGTGGCGGCAGGAAGGCCTGGCGTGTGGCTGCTGCCGTGCTGGGCAGGGCTGTGGGAGGGCGGAGGCCAGATGGCGGTGCGCTGGGGTGTGCGCTGGGGTTGCAGCGTGCTGTGCCCAGCCGACACTGGGCGTCTGTTTGTCTGGGTGGGAAGCATGGAAATAACCCGATGTAAATAACCACAGTGTCTGTATTTTTTTTTTCTCTGTTGTAAGTGTAATTTTGTATGCTGGAGTGGTATTTAAATAAAAAAACCGAACAAAGTAGTGTATGGCTTAATATCAAAGGGCGTTGCCTACGCTGATTTTAAGTATTTTGCAATACAATTCCCCCACTGTAAACGCGTGGTTGCCCAGCAACGAGTGTAATCCGGAAGCCAACAACGCCCTCCGTGATTGGTTCGCATAGCGCAGAGGTGGGAGGTGGGAGCGGCTCAGTCTGCTGGTTGCTGATTGGCGGCTCGGGGCTCTTTCCTGTCAGCTGATTGGCGCCGGGGCGGAGGCGGGAAGGACGGACGCACGCTGCAGAGGCCGCAGTCGCCTGAGGTGAGCGGCCGCTCGTTGCCACCCGTGGGGCGGAGAGCGGCTGTGAGGGGACCGGGCTGGCGCGGTGCGGGGAGGGGAGGGGAGGGGAGGGAAGGGAAGGGGCTTTCGGTGGGCCCTTGCCCCTTACAAACCATAAAGGAGACGCCCGGGTGCCTCCGGAGGTTGAGGCGGGGCGGCACGCCCAGCGGAATGACAGCCGCCTCCTCAGCGCTCCCGGCCCGCAGCCGCGGGGAGGCGGAGGAATTCTCCCCAGGGTAGGAGCTGAGGAGGGCCAAGGTGGCGCCGGGGTTTGTCTGGGGAGCGGCCCCGGCCCTCCCGGAGACGCTGCCGAGCGGAGCGGAGCGTCCCCGGGCTCCCGGACCTGCCCCCTTGGGTCTTGAATCCTTCCCAGCGCCCCGAAGGGGCTCGCTTTTCTCTCGGGCGAAGCTTAATTCATAGCGCTCGTTTAAGCGAGCCCCCCCGAACGTGTTGGGCAAAAGTCTTTCAATGGGGTGCGGTGACGTTTGTGGAAGGGGGGGTAGGACGTAAGCTCATGTTAGCAATCTCCTTTTGCTAGGATTGCTTTGTGCTGTGGATGACGAAGCTGAGTCATGGCACACGCTGGTGTTTTTTTTTGATCTATATGTTTACTTGTAAAAAGTCAAATGAGGACGCAGGTTAGTGAGTTAATTTATCACAGGGAATCTGCCAATTTAAAATTGCTCATTTATTTTGTAGATGCTGAAAACCTATAAGAAAAAAAGACTGTCATTTAAAAAAATGTGGTCCTTTTTTTTTTTAAGCCATCTGTGCCTCTTCAGTATTTTTAACTCAATAATTTCAACATTTTAGCATGATAGGAAAACTGACTTTTATTATTCAGAGTGAGAGAAATGCAAGCTAGTACTCACAGGATAGTAAAGTGACTGATGCCTCATTTTCCCCTGAATAATTACTGTATTATTTGTGGGAGAAAAGTCTTAGTTTTTGAACATCTAGTTTTTTAAAGGCAGCGTCCAGTTTGATTTTCTCATCGTTGTAGAATGAACAGTACAAGCTGCTGTTGCCAACAGTTTGCAGTGTCTTGGAGTTCAAGCTAATGGACCTGCAGAGTTGAAAAACTGGCCATTTTTAGTTATTAAATATCCTAAAATATTTTCTCACCAAGGATTTGGATTCTTATCCCAACAATATTCAGTCTGAGAAATAGATTCTGAAATGACATCTGCGGTTCATTCATACTTTTATTTAAATTTGTTACCCATCAAATGGTGGTAACTTGCTCTCGTTTGTCACACAGACTGAGTCTGCACTGGTGGTGTGTGGTATAAATTTCTATATGCCAGTTCTGTTAATATCCTGAACTGCTTAGCCCCCTTATCAGATTAGCGGTTTCTGCTTGTTTTTGTTTGGTGCCATATGTTGTTTCAGGCTTTGCCTGGTGGTTAGTGTTGACTTGTTAATACGACATTTTATTGCAGTTATAAATCCAAAGTGAACGGGAGTAAAAAGTGGCAATGTCTTCTGATGTGTCAGAGTATACTATTGGGGGAGTGAAGATCATATTCCCTTGCAAGGCTTACCCTTCACAACTTGCTATGATGAATGCTGTAAGTAGAATTTATATTCACATTTGCTAAACTAATAGTTTATGTTCTCTAGTACCTATCAGCATTTAGAAAACTAATATTAAATTTAGAGCCTCTGATATCTTGAGAATTTAACTTGCAATGTAACTTACTGTTGTCCCTGCTGTGCAATGCTATCTGGCCCATGAGTAGCGAATGCTGAAGTACGTTTTGGGTTTGTGAACATTTATGCTAAGAAACAAGTTACGTGTTATGTAATATATATGATTATTTAACTAGATATACTGTAACAGAAATTCTATATAATTTTGCAAGTACATAAGGAGGGAATGATTTAGTAAAACGTCTGTCATTTTGGGGTTTCTTTTATTTTTTTTACAAGACAGCAGGTGTCCTGATCTGTTTTTAGAAGTTATTTCTAGCTTAGCTAAACACATCATCTTTGGGTTTTTCTATTAATTCTGGTTTTGTTCTTGTTATTCCGCTTAAAGATTGTTAAGGGCTTAAATAACAGGCAACACTGTTTGTTGGAGAGCCCTACAGGAAGTGGCAAAAGTTTGGCATTACTTTGTTCCGCATTATCATGGCAGCAGTCTCTGTATGGTAAGTTATCTTAGTGTCTGTTTGCCCAGTTTTTATTACCAAAATATATTATAATGAATGGTGGTTGTTTATCAGCCTTTAAATGTTTGGTTTCAGGAATCTAATCAGGTCTTAGTTCACCATTACACATATTGCCTTATTGGCAACATAGAACAGTGATGGCCAGTAATACTTAGCTGGGTTTAGATACCTGTTATCATAAGGGAATTATATGGCTGTTGGAACTGTGAAAGAAAATACTTGTGGATTGTAGTTATGCAGATTGAATTGAAAAAGAAGGGCATTTTTCATTTCTGCAGGTCGTTACAGTTCTTTGCAGTTCTGCTAAGGGTGATGGTAGCTTGTTCAGACTTTGTAGAGGTGCAAGGTTTATAACTGGTACCTAAACAAAAGCTTTCATTCTTAACTGTTTTGAAGGTCTGGTTCTCATGTATAGCCTTGAGTAGTTTTTAATGGAAGACAAATGACTGTGTCCTTTAGAGAAATCACTGCTTACGTCGTCGTGTGAAAAGGAGGACAGAAAGCCAGAGACCTCACCACCATGTCGCTGCACGTGTCATTCCCAATCTAAGAGCAATGAGGCTGCAACAAGTGTGAATCATGGTGCTTCTTGTTCTTTTAGTAATTATGAAACAGGGAGTTCCGTAAAACCTGGAAGCCCACTAACAAACGCAGGTAACTTCATACACAGGCAGCTAAAAGTCTGTTCTGGAAGTCAGATATATAACTGGTGATGTAAATTTTTTTCTTACATGTCAGAGACTTTTTTTTATCGTCATAATAGCGGAGTACTACGTGATTCTGCCCTGCATGGAAATCTGTATGGAAGTGGTGGTTAATGGGTCTAGAAATGTCTAATACTATTTTCTACATCATGTGTATTTATAGTTTAACATCTTTAAAATGTTGCCCTTATCTAATGCATTCTAGTAGTAGACATACCTTTTATTTTTAATTGCAGAATGTAAGGAAAATGAAAGTCTAGCTTCGAAATTGTCTGCCAAAAAAAGGTTGTCTCTATGTGACAGTGAGAATGATGATTTTCAAGTAGACAGGAAAAGGATTCGTCCTTTAGAAACTGAGCAGCAGGTGAGCAAAGTTTATTGGCGGTAAATTAATCCAGGCATAGCTCAACAAAGCTGTCAAATACCAATCAACATTTCAGAGAAGGGCATAGAGAATAGTTGAGTTGTCACAGGCGTGGTTTAGATTGACAGGGTTTTGTTAATTTTTATTGTTACTTGTTACAAAGGAGTGTGTTGTTACACTAAACTGTTCATAATACCATGTCCCAAATTGTATCTTGCATATTTAAACAGCTAATATCCCCAAAATATATTTATCCCCAGCTGATGTGTAATAGAAAGTCAAAGTATGAGCTTCTAGAGTTGAAAGTGTCTTGCAGATATGCATTAGAAATACAAATAATACTGTGAATGTATCAGAGTTCTGTTTTACATCCCATCAAATGTAGTTATCTCTGGCCTAATATGTGGAGTGCAATATTTCTGTGATGTTTTCATCTGTGTCAGTATTGGTATCACATTACTTAGTCCTTGTATTCAGATGTGCACTGTAAATAGTTTTCACATTGCCTTAGAGTATTGCTCAAATGGTTACTTTTGTTTAAGTTCTTAGATCACTATGGCTTGAATTTATTTCTTATTTTAGTTATGGAAGTTTTCTGCTTATATCTAGATAGTAGTATAATTTCCATCAGTTTTGTAACAGTGGGAAATTAAAGAAGAAAAACTCAGCAATAATTACAGATATTTTTTTTTTTGCTGATACTGGATTTTGCAATTAAAACTTTATAGCTTTTCCCAAATGACTTTTGTGTGGCTTAGATTTGGTTAAAGTCTTAACAAATAGTGGTGATGCACTGTGTTACTAAAGCAGACTTAGTGGAAAGCAGTTAAAACAAAATCACTGACTGCCAGTGTAAGCACATGCTTCTGTCCGGTGTGTTTGAACACAGTACTTTTTTTCCCCAGCAGGTTAGAAAACGTCATTGTTTTGCAAAAGGAGTGCAGCTAGTTGATGCTTTAGAAGTTTATCATCAGAAAAAAAATGGAGAGCTGATGGTTCATTCTGAAAAAAGTGTGAAACCCACGACTTTTTCTCCCAAAACAGTAAGTAATAGAGTAACATCTTTTACATCAGGACTGTTAATTCAAGAACAATTTCAAAAAAATACTTTACTGTAAAGAGATTACACATAGAATGCGGCTTGTTAATATAGTTTTGGAAAAGACTGTACCTCTGGCTGCATTACAGCCTAATGTAAAAGCTCCCAAGTATGTAAGTTGTTTTAAACTAAGATATTGTCACTACCAATAGTGAGAACTGCAATGGCTTTTACTCCTAGTGGTGCTGTCTAACCAGTGTGGTTTGCAAAGGGTAAGTTACTTCTGTGAAAGTTGTTCTTCTAAACAGTGGGTTGAACTCTTTCACACCGTGGCTCCCCAGTAGCACAGAATCTGGCCCAGCAGTTCAGCCTGTAAACTTTCAATATGTGACAACAATTTCACAGCAGATATAAATCTGTGTGATATATTCCAATTTATAATAGATTCATGACATTATGGAAGAAATTAATACTAGAATCATGAAAATTAAGTGACATCAGATTTTGTTCAGCTTGCCGTTCATTGTTTTGTGGCATAGGTAGTAAATGAAAGACAGCATTCAAAGTTAACATGTGTGCCTTTTAGACCTTAAAAAAGTAGCATGGAGGAAGTTGGAGCTGATCATTACAATATATTATAACAAAAAATGAGTAGTAAATATTGCACAGGATTTAGAAGAATAATGCTGTGATAGATGTATGTTTTGAGTTTGTGGATTTTTTTTGTTTTTTGTTTTTTTTAAATTACCACTTTCTGTAGCAGAAGTATCACGTAAGAAGTTGAGATACAGATACACAGCTGTTTCTGCAGCTTTCTGCTGGGCATGTTCTGTATTTCTTGGTGTTTGAATCTTACTGATTTTTAAAAGTTTCTTCAAGCAAAACCAGTAGAAGAAGGTAGAGGCAGTAGAGACGAATGCCAGATCCCAAAGTACGTTAATGATGTAGTTCCATGAATGCATATCAAAGGCTGTGACAGAATAGTTCTTGTCAGTATTAAAATATAGGAACACGCCAGGAAATCATGAGCTTGTGTGAGTTGGAGACAAATATAAGAAAGGAATAAGGTCTGACCTTTATTTCTTTCTTCAGTACAGAAATCTACTTTCATCTTTCAAAAGGCAAAGAACGTTCTCCCTTTCCAATATGTTTTTTTAATGTTGTTTTAGGTAACTTGGCTTCTAAGTATAGGGTTTTATATGCGTGTTTGGAAATACACATTTCAATTCTCTTTCCATCAGCACTTGACTCTTTTTGTGTCCTAATTTAGCTTCTATTTTAATCAGTGTATGTTTTAACTTCAGGAGCTCTTTTCCAGCATACTATGCTTTTGTAAACACAAAAGAAGCCAAAAGCTTTGGTGTTACTTTAAGACGCTGGGAAATTAATGTTTTCTTGACGAAAGTGAATCTGTGTTCTATGTCAATTGATGGAAAATAATTTATATTACTTTTGGAAAGCTCCGTAGATTTTCGAGTAGGACTTGAAATTCTTTGTGCCACTGAACTGCAATTGATAGTTTGAAATACGAAGGCCAGCAGAGTGTGCTGTTGATTTTCAAATAAAAAGACCTTCCTTCCTTCCTGAATTGTAAAATTAGTGTTGCTACTTTGGTGCGGGTATCTGAAAAACTTGATTTACGACTTCTAGAAATTTCGCGTAGTGAAGAAAACTGAAAACTTTTAGTATAGATAAACTAACTGTTAAATAATAAAATACTCAATCATAGTCTGATTTTCTAAGAAAACTCTTCATTTTTGTGACTGGTTTGGCTGTGCGGGTGTGCTATAATGTGCTATGAGTCTGACAGTACAATATGCTATTCAACTATACTGTTTACTACTTCTTTAGAAAGAAGTAACCTAAGAAGAAATGAAAGTGTTTATTTCTGTTAAAGCATCTTTTTAAGGATGAAAGGAGTATTTATTTCGTTGTAAAAAAGTTTCTCTTTAAGAATGAAAGAAGAAGGTATTTTCCAGTGATGAACTTTTACTTTCGCAGACTGAGAACTTGTCTGGTATGAAGAAACAATTGCAGAAAGTAAGGCCTTATTTATTGTTAGTAGTTCTGCGGCTTAACTACATTACGTTTAAGAAATGAAGAGCATCACAGCATAGGCTGTTAGGTATAAAAATGCTTTTCTAGTGTAGCTTATGAAATAAAGTCAACTAAGGTTATGTTTAACACTTCTTGTAATGGACTATGTATTTAAAAAAAGAAAATAAAATTATTTTCTTAATCAATGAGATAACCCTCCCGTTGCATGTCTTATGTTTTACTGTAGTCGATCCTGTGCTTAAAGCAAAGTTAGTTCTTTGTCAAGTATTGCTTTTTATAGCCCAACAGAGAGGGAAGGGACTGGTGATTGTAAGAGTGTGAGAAGTGCTGCCCAGCGCTGCATCATCAGAACAGCTCCTGTAGATCCAGCGGGTGAGGATTTTCTGCCCAAGCTGACTGCCTGTTCTCAGCTGCATTCAGTCCAGAACCTGGGAATCCATCTCTGTCCTTCCACTGTTAATTCTTGCAAGAGAGGGCAGTTCTAGTGTGAGTTTAAATGAGAAATTATACCCTTACAGTACTCTCTTGATTACTTTTGTCAAAGCATACAGTCTGAGAAAGTGGGGCAGCTGGGTTAAGGAATCCCCATTTATACTGGGTAAAAAAAGTAAACAGTAAATGGAGAGTAGTGTAACAAACACTTGGGGTATCAAAAAACAACTGTGAAAAGAATCTGTCTTAATGTGCTAGCCCATCGCAGTTTAACATATTGCTTACAACCTTCACAAAGGAGTTTGAGTGACTTCTGTTACACATTCCAGGAGACTGGCAGCCTGTTACAATCAGGGTCTGGACTCCAGAATAGGCTAATTTACCACGATGGGATGAAGAAAGTTGTGGATTTGTGTTACATGCTCTCACCTGACACTGTATCTGATCCTTTTCCTGCTGATTGACATTTTGAATGAGCTCTTTGAAGCAAGTTCCAGCTTAATTAAAATGTTTGCTTGGTTAGCAGTGATCTGTGAAAGCCTGTGATAAATATTGAACCGAGTTCACCTGCTGGTTACTGTGAAAGGATAAACAGCTGCTTTGTGTACTTTAATCAAGAGGCTGCAGCAGCAGCAGAATACTGTGCTTTTTGAGAGCTTATAAAGGAATAGTTGAAAAGCTCTGGTAATGTCACTGCTGATACCTTACTAGATTGTGCTTGTGTGATATTTCACACAAGAGGTATTCACTGCTGTATCATTTAGATGGCTTTGTAACTGGTAATGTAGATGAAGATATGAAGAACTCCTCTTATCTCTTTGTGTTTCAAAGATCATAGCCTCAGTGTTTGTTTAGCTCTATTTTACACGTAGGACAGGTTGGTGGACTAGATTATTCTTCTTTTAATCGGACTTCCATGTTTTTGCCGTATAAATATTGACGTGATAGACTGTTTTATCTACCCCCTGACAGAAGTAAAAACAAGCTGGATTAGCCTAAGGTCCCTATAGTCCGGTATCTGATCTCTAACAGAATCTGTTACTGGATGTTTCTGATTAAACACTGCAGAAAGTAGCGGAATATCTTTTTGGTTTTTTCCACCTCTCAAATGAAAATCTGTCCCAAACTGCTGAAAACAGGTTTACTTCTGAAGCCAGGCGGTATTATGAAATAGTTTTATGTTGTCTTAATATTAATTATTTCTACTTATCCCCTACCCTCCGATTATTTCATAAATAAATTGAAACATTTTCTAATTTTATTATAGTATAACCAGTATCTCTGTGTTACGAGTCTAAAAATTTGTGCTTTGAGGCAACACTGCTCTGGAAACTGCTGTGTTGGAGTTGTCACCTGCTTCAGCTGGAGAGTATCCTCTTTGCTTTTGCTGTAGTAATGGGAGATTAACACCACATTAGATTCTGCTACATGATATCGACAGTAAATTTTTTTATAGGAATATAGAGTTAAAATAGTTTGTATTTAATAAAATTTAAAGATGACCAAACTGTTTTCTACAGGATAACAAAGAATTCAAGTGCAAATCAACACACGTGAATAATGTGCAAATAACATGAAGAACTTGACTTTTAAACTATGTTTTAACCATTTTCTTAAAGTTTCTCTTCATTATAAAGGACCTTCTAAAAAGGTTTTATTTATTTATTTTGGGCTAATGGTGTCTGTGGCTTTCAGAAATGTTATGACTGCTGCAGGCAGTTTTATATTCCTAGTAGTTACTATAAAATCAGTCTGAGTTTTTACAACTTTCTCAATGATTTTTTTTTTTTTAAAAAAGCTTTTTTCAAAGTTAAAGGTAACATTTTACAACTGGAATGCTGGCTTAAAGTGCTTCTAAAAGCCAATATTGTACCAATTTCAAATGTTTTAAGAAAAACTTTTTAGGCCACCTGTAGGATACTGTAATTTATAAGCCTTACACGCAAGAACACTTAATTCTTTTCATAAAAAAGAAATATATCTGGGTTTTTTTAAACCCATCATAGAAGAGCCTCCTGTTCGTGTTTATGTATGTATTTGTTTGAACTGCATTTCCTGTTGTTAGAACAACTTTTGCAAAATAGCTGCCTGATTGGTCCTAATATTTTCCTGTTACTTTTATTTGACAGACTAAATGTGAGGTTTAGGATTAACAGTGAGGTGTTAGTGGTATGGTATAATCTCGGAATTCTGTGTATTGTTTTTACCTCTGAAAACACAGTCTGGCTTGAATTAAAATGAAAAGATAAACGTGTTCTTAAAGGCCCTACACAGTAACTGCTTCAGTGATATTAATTGTTAGTATGGTAACGTGGTTTTCATTATTTCAAAGAGCAAAAGAGAATATAGATGATAGAAATATCAAGGTACAATTTGCATTGCAGTTTTCTGTGTGAGTACAAACAGAGTTGAGCGTTGCCACATATGTAACATATACCATATGTCAGCTGTTTCCTGCTTTGCTGTTGACAAGAGCCCCATTCATAACTCTTCTTTTTATCCCTTCAGTGAATAAGTAATTATTCAATATAGAAGGCAGGATATTTGGAACTGGCTATTTAATGTGGCAGCACACCGTAATGAAATCTGCTGTTACTGGCAACCTGAGAGGGGAAAGTAACAATTCCAGCATGGGTGTAACTTTATCTGCTTTGAGGGCCTGTTTATTTGGCACATCAGTGAACCTTTTATCCCAGTGAGTGACAGCTCCAGAAGGGTTACATTTACATGCATTCTATCATGTATTGTGATATTTAATGGCGGACAAGGCTGAGTGGGACTAAGGGTAATACGAACTTGCTTTTCCTCAGAGTGGAGGCTAGAAGACAGCTTGATCCCCACAATTGTGGTGTAACACATGGCATGACTTAGCAATTGTTTATAATGGATAATCTTACTGATTACAATTAAAAGGGGAGGGAGGAGTACTTGAGCAGGCAGCTACATGTTGTTACTTGCACTGTCACCTGAAAATCAAATACAAACTCTCTTACACTAGAATAAGTCGTTATTTTTTATGGGAGGTGTGTGTGAACATGGTTACTCAGGAGTTATTTTGTTTTCCTTATATATTTTGACACTAATTATTACAATTTCATGACAGTTGTTCCAATATTTTATATTATGAAAGATGGTGCTTCTTGAGAAGAGAAAAATTGGATTTTAACAAATATCTTGCAGGATTAGGCACTTCTTAGGATTATTCCCTATTTTATTCTTATAGCTACTAGGTTGCCTTCGACATAATGGCATGGCAAACATGTTTCTGATGGAGACTGTCTGATGTAATCTGTTTCATCTGCAAACAGATTTCTTTAAACTGTCAAGATTTCTTCTGTTTGCTTTAGAGAAAAATGTACTCAGTATTTTAATTTGGGTGTCTGGTCCCAAGGTTTCTTCATTTAAGGTGCTGGACACTTCTTGGTCTGTAACAGGAGTGTCCTTATGCAGAAGCTTAAATGCAAGAAGTTTATTTGCATCATTTGCATGTGTAAATACTCCACTAGACTAATTCTTTCTGCAATTGGGTTATGATAAAGTTGTATCTAGTGATTGCTAGAAGTTTCTTAAGAGATTCAGGTGTGAGGGCTTGATGTGTATGCTTTAACATTTTTAAACATTTTGCAGTTTGATAGGCCAGCCCAGTGATTTAACAGGCGATCTTGAACTATCCTGGAGGGCATTTTCTAAATATAGCATAAACAGATTTAGTATGTTCATTTTACCGTGGGATTTTTGTTAATCATCTCTTTTTGTTTTGGATTGCAGTCTTCTGGCCCTTGCACTGAGTGTTCCTGTTCTTCCGGAAAAGAAACCAATAAAGATACTAGGAATACAAAGAAGAAAGACAATGGAGATCCATCATTCATTCCCAAAATATTTTTTGGAACACGGACACACAAGCAAATATCCCAGATTACCAGAGAGCTGAAGAGAACAGCGTATTCCAGTGTCCCTATGACAATTCTTTCTAGCCGGGATTATACCTGCATTCACCCAGTGGTATCGAGTAGTGGTAGTAACAGGAACGAAATGTGTGTAGAATTGCTGGAAGGAAAACATGTGAGTAATTTTGTTTCAGAAAATAAGCGTTCATTTAAATGTATTAAAATGAAAGGTAGTTGAACAGTTGGAAGCATAACATTTTAAAATTCTTTATACTATTTCAGTTAAATGCTTCTGGTAATTTGGTTTAAATTAAACACTAATTGTTAGAACATGTCGATACAAGGTATCAATATGGAAAAAATACATGATGATAGAAATAATATTTATCACTGCTAGGTTGATGTTCTTAGTAAGACTTAAATTGTCTTTGGTTGTATAGATGAAGAAGAAAGAAGTGTCGTTTATTGATGTACATTGTAGGAACATGGATTTGCCTCTTTTCTTTCTGACATGATGCCTTTTTTGTTATTGTCCAACATAAAAAGTAGCTGTTAGAAATACTTCCAGGAAATGAAGTCAAATGCACGTAACAACTTTGAGGATTTAAGCTTACTTGTTTTTCATTATTTTTTGTAACCTCTAACTAATTGCATATATTTGCTTTTAGGGCAAGTCCTGTCTTTACTATCATGGTGTTCATAAACTCAGTGAACACCATGCCCTACAGTCTGCACATAGGGTGTATCAGGCTTGGGACATTGAAGACCTAGTGAGCTTGGGAAAGAAGCTTCGTGCCTGTGCATATTTTGCAGCCAGAGAACTCATGGTGGGCGCAGATATTGTATTTTGTCCTTATAATTATCTTCTCGACCCGCAGATACGGGAGAGCGTAAGTATATTTGTAAGAAGATTGCAATAACTCAAGTTAAAGGGGAATTAGAAACAGAAGGGAATTAGAAACATAATGTTCAGTGGCTATGGTCAACGTAAATAGGATTTATATCCAAAATATTATCTACAAAATTAGCTCCTGAGTTAAAGAATTTTTTCTCCTCCCCTCCCCCCCCGGTATTTCTGGATTCCAAGTAATGCTTCCACTGGTCTCATACTCTAGCTTATCAATCATGTGGTTTTTTTCAATCAATAGAAAAGAAACCCTTGCAAACTTCATGGTTGTTTGGTTTATGAAGAGTGTATTAGGTTCAGGCTGAGATAAGGCTTTTCCCTCCACCCCCCCGGTTGTTTTCTAGGTTACAGAAGATTACACTGTGATGCAGAATACGCAGTTTTTTTAATAGGATCCTGTTAGTTGCTGTTTCTCATTGATGTATTTCACTTTGCTTTAGTAGATTAATGTTTTTCTTTTTTAGATGGAAATCAACCTAAAAGGCCAAGTAGTCATTTTAGATGAAGCCCATAATATTGAGGACTGTGCTCGGGAGTCAGTGAGCTACGGTGTTACAGAAAGTCAACTAAGAGCTGCTCGAGAAGAGCTAGATTTCATGGTCAATAACAACATCAGGCAGAAGGATCATGAGGCCCTACGGGCTGTGTGCTGCTCTTTGACAAAGTAAGGCAACTCTTTCTAATTCCATTTTGTCAATTAGTATTTTTTAAAATTACATTTAGATTCCTTTTGCTGATGCAATGTACTGGTTAACCTGTTGTGTCAGATAAAATGCAACAGAGGTATACCTCAAACTGTGCAGTCGTCTGATTTTTGTTCATTTGAGGAATCCAGAGGGGTTTGGTCTATTTAAAAAGATACTCGTGTCTTAAAGGGGCACCTTGAAATTCTGTTTTGAATAGTATGTTAGGCTCTTGAATGATGTGCTGGTCTTCATGGGGCTTACTGTCCTAGTTTGTGAAATTCTGTATGAAATTTTCACCTAAGATAAATAATATTTATCTTTTGCATGCTTCTGTTTGCTTATTTAAAAAATAGTAATAGCATTATTTTGTCAAAGCATCAATTAGTTAACATCTATAAAATGCTTTCAGAGCCTCAGACAGGAAGTGTTTGGAACAGTTTGGCATCTGTTCATGGAATCAGATTGGAATCTGACTGGCATCTATTTGGAACAGATTCTTCATACTTGAAAGTGAATTTATCAGTCGTGCTCTTTGTTTTCCCTGTGATACAACTCAATCTTGAGCAAAGAAATAAGGGACCGAAAAACTGGGGTACATGCAAATTATCAAGAGACTTGAAGTCTTTAAAGAATTCAGGTAGCAAACTCTATGAAGCGGACAGTGCATACTCTGTTCAAAATTCTGATTATTCTCAGGCAAAAGATGTTCACACAGAATTACTGATCGTTCTTTCTCCATGGACTGTATCAGTAGAATGTGGTTTTAATGATTTGTACTGAAATTGAAATCAAGGATGTGTTGAATCTTTTAGTACCTGCCTAGTTGGAACACAAGGATCGTGGAGTTCAGTGGATAGAGAAATATGGGTGATTGAGGGGGTGGTTTTGAAAGCAGGGGTTGATCAGTAAGGCAGAAAGAAGCTGAAAAAAACAGAAGATGTTCGCTTCTTCTCTGTTCTTTCTGTACACATAACACAAAAGGTAGTAAGAGCAAAAAAGAAAGTAAAACCCAGAAACGATGGAGATAGAGTTGGAAGGGGAAGACCAGAGCAGAAGTTGAAAATCACACGAGGGGACAGAACAAAAGCAAATGGACTGGAGGAAGAAGTGGGAGGAGGGAAAGAAATAAGGGGTCAAGGGCAAAAGTCTTTTGGGTGGAGTGGGAACATGAGAAAGTTAAAACCATGACAGAAGAGTCTGTCACTACCAGAGAATTTGGAATTCAGCTCTCTAGTCCTGAGTTTTTGAACTGTCTTTTGAGAGATCCAGGGACTGACTGAAATCAGAGTTCAGAAATGCTCTGCTGATGAAACTTTCAACAACAAAGTCAGCAGAATAAGAGTGAAGAATGATACAGTCGGCTTTGAAGTTAACTGAACTCTGAATCAGTGCATGTCAAATCATCATTTTGTGGCATTAGTGGTTGGTGAAATAGAATTTGGAGTACACTACAGCAAGTAGTTCATGATTTTTCCTATTCTTTCTCTATTCTGAGAGTCACAGAGACAAGTGACTTTTGTTTTTCTTTTTTGCAGAAGCTAATTCTCCTACCTTGGATATTTCAAATGTTAAATTTTAGTCAAAGATAAGAACAGCATGGCTGTAGATTAGATTGCCTCAAGCTTTTTAACCTTATCAGAAAAACTAAGGTTGACTGTCTTGGCAAATCTGCCAACAGCATGAAAAGCAGTTGTTGGAAAGCAGAAGACTGGGTGTAAATAGCCAGTAATTGGTAAAATGCTGTTGCATGGTGACATGGCTTTACCAAATACATGGGCAATTAGAAAAATCTTAGTTATAAATATCCTGAGCCCTCATTCCAGAAGGCACTTAAGCATGGGCTTAGTGCTACAGAGGTGCCAAAATGACCTTTCTGAGGAATTTGAAGATGCACCAATAGAGGTATACTGGCAAGTTTTTCTGATGAGATACAGATTTACAAGGACAAATTTCTTTGTTCAATGAAGTAAGCTGTATTAACAATGGAATTTTCTGGTAGGGAGGGAAGGAGTAAATACACTTTCTTGAATTGAAGACATGTTTGTAACATTTCATTTTTTCCTAAAAATATTGTATACACCAGTTTTCACTTCAAAACCATAGATGTGTTTCTGGGAATCAAGCTAATTTTATTTAAGCTTACTGCTTTACTCTAAAAATAAATTAACAGGTATTTCAAGTAAATGCGTTAACTTTAGATTTAATTGGATAGAATTTATTCTAGAATTTGCTTTTTTGTGATATTTTAGAATTAGGAAGGTCACTGTGTTAAGTTTGCATTTGCATTTATAGCATGACCATTTCAAAAGTGTGTGATGGTGTTTGTATCGCATAAGAGAAACAGAAGTTTTACATTTCCTGAAATGTTTTTTCCATTGTAAATTATTTAATTTCTGTCATAGTGGCCTTTTCCTAATTTTAGTTCCAGGTCTTTTTGATGTTACATTTGAGAAAACGAGCAGAGTACTGCACTGGTGGAGTTCTGCCTGTGTTAGTGATCATTATTCCTTAGTAAGATAAAGCGAAGTAGAGCCATAGAAGTGATAGTCATGGTAATATTTATGGGGTTTTGTTTGCGTTTAATCTGGCAAAAGAAAAAGCTTTTCTAATTGTTCCATCGGTCAGATGATTTGCAGTGAGACAACAGGAAATCTGGAACTGAAACAGTCACTAAGCCTTGTTGCTTTAGTTGATAATGATTAACTGATTTTACAGGTAAATATTTTGGACTGTTGTAGAAATGACAGCTGTCTTTCTGATGCCTCCTGCTGGTTGATGAAACAGACAGCTTCGGCATTTCCCGAGAGGGAGGAAGCCTGCCTGCATTTCAAATGGAGGGAAGGTCTTGTAATACTGCAGGGATGATGGAGGACACATTCAGTTGGAGAAAATTTTAGCTCTGCCACAAACTAGATGATCTGCGTGTTTAGATCATGTTTTGAGAAAGTCCTATCACATTTTTGATTGTACATACAATTATAATTCTGCTTAATTTTCAAAATGTAGCAGAGTTACAAATACCTGTAGGTTGGTGATAATATGCACTTTTTATTGCCCCACATTCCCTTACTGTGTGTAAATATTATAAGTATTCATTTCATGCCTCAAGATTTTTTTAATTAATGGGAAAGCCTGCAGTTGGTAGGGATGATAAACCAACTTGCATCAATTAAAGTAATGACGGGTGGCTTTAAAAGTACAGCAGAAATCTTTCTTAAAGGAGCCTGACATGTTGTATCATAACAGCAGCTTATATTTTAATCTTTCTTTATTGTAAAGATAGTATATGATGATAACATATAAATGTATAGGGACAAATTTTCTTCTCACTGCAATAAGCTGCATGGAGTAGTTCCGTAGAAGTTGATTCAGCAGTGAAAACTGGCATAAGGAAAAGCAGACGCTCTCTACCTAGATGTAGTAAAATATTTATCATCGTCATAGATGTCTGATGCGATTTTTGAGGTTTGGTTTGTACCTGCAAAGTATCTCTAAATCTCTGAAATTAATGCTGAAATTATTTCTGATTTCTCTCTCTTTACAGCTGGTTAAAGGAGAGCTCTAGTCAACTAGTAGAAAGAGGGTATGAATCTTCCTGTAAGGTTTGGAGTGGAAAAGAAATGCTCACTGTTTTGCACGAAATGGGAATAACTGGTATTACTTTTCCCATTTTACAGGTAGTGTTATATGCTATATAAATGAGTACAAAAGTGCATGATATTGATGTTGTTAAACATCTTAAAATGTACAGAAGTTAAATGCTAACACATCTTTTAATTTACTGCAGTATTGAAAAGCTATCTGAGAATGATACCTGATAAAAACCAGGAGTAATCCACTTGAGCTACTGCAATTTGTGGAGAATCAATGTTTTAAAGGATATAACTGATCATGTACAATTGTTTTAGTTGAACCATGAAGTCACTGATAGTTTTGTCTGTTCTATCCATCTGCCTTTTTACCGACTGTTGAAATGTATTTACCTTGCTTTCATGTTTATCCTTCCTTTCTGTGTAAGCCAAATGTGTTAAAAGTGTTGTTGCTTTTCCGTTCCAAGTCTGTCTTCAGTCTGACTTTATAGGGATCTTAGGTGAACTTTTAAAACAGTGTGCTGATAGTCTTGTATCTGTATTAGCTTTGGTTTTGAGAAGATACTTAGAATGTTGTTAATGTGGAATTTGCTTGCCCCTCATAGAAACATCTTGCTTCTGTCCTGGAAAAAGAGGAAAGAATATCGGTGCTCGGTAGAGAGGAACTAATTGAGATACCAGTTGTGAGCCCTGCCACTCAGATTGTGCTGAAAGGGTTATTCATGGTTCTTTTATTTCTTTTTAAAGATAACAGCAGGTCAGTGCAAATAAATAGCCTGAGCTCTGTGGTTGTGTTTAATTCAGCTGCTTTGCCAAAATGCCTCTTTTTGCAGCACCTCAGTTACGGTGTCTGACTTCTGAGCAAAAGTAACATTTCGGAAAGCTTTGGAAAATCTGTTTATGTGGGAAGAATTTAAATACTACCAAATTATTTTTTTCATTCAAAAATGAATTAAATTATTGAATAAATTTATTTGAAGAACTAGGTGTAATTTTTTTTGTGTTGCCAAGTTAAGTGTGCATGGGTTTTGTTTTTCTACATAGTGCTTATCATTTGACTGTCTTGATATCTTCACTACTAATGCCAGCAGTTACCAAAAATTTCTGATTTAATCCTTATTTTTAATATTAATTATTGTAAAGTTTCATTACATTTTCTGAAAGATAAAATTATTTTTTGGACTTAAATTGTAAATACATTATAGCAGCACTGTTTTTGCTTTATATGAGCTTAATGCTTACAGTCTGATTGTAGTCTTTTACGCTAAAAATTTTAGTTTTTATTGATACTTATATATCCCTATATAGGTATGCAGATGACTACAGAGTTGCTCTACAACAAACTTATGCTTGGATGAAAGAAAACGAACTTGATGTTTCAGATACAAGTTCCTTCTTTACACGGCCCAAGCATAAAAGGAGTTTGCGACAGAAAACCGTAGTCCACATGCTTAATTTTTGGTGCTTGAATCCTGCCGTGGTAAGCTGAGTGTGAGGTAGAAGGTCTTAAGTAATCTGAATGATAACAAATACATATAAGATCTTAAAGTGATCGCATTGATTTTCTGAATTCCTTCTTTTCTTTCTCCAACCTAGGCTTTTTCAGACTTAAGTGATGTTAGAACAATTGTTCTGACATCTGGTACGCTCTCTCCAATGGATTCTTTTTCTTCAGAGCTTGGTGTGAAGTTTTCTATTCAGCTGGAGGCAAATCACGTTATTCGGAACTCCCAGGTAAACTTTTGCATCATTGTTCCCTCTCCTGAGGTGTAGTGCTGGCCGTTGTGAAAGAAACAATAACTTGCAAATAAAAGTGATGACAAACCCATTCCGTAAGTAAAAAGAAATGTACAGAACAGTCTATTGCTTGGATTAGTGCAATTCTAAAGTACATTTTCAAATGGAAAAAGGGGCAGTTTTTAGACACGTCCTCACCTGGAAAAGTTGAAGTCATTTTTGTAATAATAATAGCCATCTTATATCAGTTAGTGCACTTCCTCTTCTGTTTTTAAGTACCGGAATTAATTTGTTTAGAAATATCTCAATATTTTCCTTCACACTTAAAATTTCATTATGTAGCCTAGTGTAATTAAACACAGTTTGTGTCACATATTTTAGAATTAACTTTTTTAATGTGAAATACACCAGGTTTGGGTTGGCACCGTTGGAGCAGGCCCTAATGGTCGGAAGTTGTGTGCCACGTTCCAGCATACAGAGACCTTTGAGTTCCAAGATGAGGTGGGAGCACTTCTGCTTTCAGTGTGTCGAAGAGTTGGCCAAGGAATTTTGTGCTTTTTGCCATCCTATAAGGTAAGGAAATCTTAATTCATATCCTTCCTCTAAAAACACAGACTCTACTTGAAAAGGTACCCTGTGATCTTTTGCTTTATGCATCAACTTATGTAAATGCTTATAAAATAAATGTATTGTAATAACACATTGTGATTATATTATATTTAATTTCTTGGATGTCATATTGGCTGGCATACAAGTTTGTTTTTATTTAAAAATATGTTCATATTTGTTTTCAGCAGATGTCTTTGTCTTAATTAATGAGTACAATTGTTTCAATCAGTTTTGCCAAAAAAAGCCAGACTGATCTGCAGTTTTTTCTTAAATTTTTTAAATTATTTAAAAAAATATATTTAAAAAAATCTCCTCCTTGTAAGCACACGTCATGAAAAGAAACTTTGTGTATAACTCAGCAGCAGGAATGCTTTGCATGTTCTTTGTGTGCTATTTGAATGCAGTATTCATCCACTTAATTTCTTCTTTCCTTGTTTCTTGTTCCATTTCACTGCATTGGAGATTCTAGTATATTTTTCTTGAGCCAGGGGGGAATTGCTCACTGGTATTGGAATCAAATTTCTCAGTTTCAGACTATGTAATATCTAATTTCATTGACAACAGATATCTAATTATGGTTAATCCGTACCTTGCAGTAGTTCTGCTTTCTTCTCGATTAGTTCTTGCTGTTATTTATGGTCAGCTCTGAGGAACAGGTCTATAAACCTACAATATGATTCTGTAATTCATGCCTGTTTGTTCTTGTAATGCTTGCAAGAATGTGACTTTTTTCATTTTAAACCATTATTTACGATTTTAAAAAATCCTCTCAACAAACAAAACAACATCATCTCAAAAAAAAACCCTCCTAAAAAAATCCTACCAAATGAACAGAACCCCCAGCGCAACGGAGATAAAGATTTCAGACCATTTCCCTCATGTCTAAGGTTCCTTAACAAAGAATATTTTAAAAAATGAAATAAAACATGATTTCTTCTTTTTGCAAAGCCTTGATGTTAGTTTTAATATTTAACTGAAGAGGCTGCAAAGTGAGGATTTTTTCTTCACTGGGTGTCGTCAGTGCAATTACTGACAGTAGCCATTAGGTGACCACATTAGACCATGTAATGTACAGCCACTGAAAAACGCAGATTACTGACTATAAATTTCTTTAATCTAGCTCACAGAACTGTGTACTTATATGCCTAGTTAATGATCTGAAAATAAATGTTTTCATTCAATTTATTTAAGAATTGAAATGAGAGCATATTTCAGCTTTCACTATTGTCATTATTCTTTCACTGAAGCGTGTCATGGTGAACAGTATGAGATAGTTGACCTGATGTATACAGACCTGACAAATATTTACAGAAGTTTTAATGAGAATTGTAATCTGAATTGAAAGTGTAGAGAGACTTTGTAACAACATTTAATAAAGAAAGAAAGAGGTTGCTGGACAGCTCTGGTACCCTTCCCCCCCTCACTGCCCTTATGTTTTACTGAAAGGTCACCTGGCTAAACAAGGGGTTTTTTCTTTGTGGGAACACTTCTGTGATCCTAGCGGAAGTATTGATAAATATAAATTGCAGACAATTGAAGGGTGATATTTTAAAATCACATTGCCAATATTTTTCTATGGATGCCCTTTTTCGTTCTGCTTCTTTTATTCTGGATTGGGTTGCCTTTAAGTCTGAGATTAATATGTTGAAAACACAGAATAATGTAAGCATATAAACATATTAGTACAGGGAAAACAAGGTATTTTTCTTTCATAATTGTACAGAATATCACTTACCTGCACATTTGTATTTCAAAACTGATTTACAGAGATTTTAATGGGGAAATTGCTCTGTCTTTAAAAAATGCAGCTTTTAAAGAAATTGTTCAAGGCTATCAAGATCTGATTAATATACATAGTCACGAATGTCACTAACTATTGTGAGTTAAGCAGATTTTTTGAGGGCTCAACCTGCTTTATGAATTGCAGTTTCAACTTTGGAATAAGTGAGAAACAAAATATTTTTAAATGTCTGGAAGGCCGAGGGCAGTGCTCTGAATTTTGAGTACCATCTATCCAGGTAATTTGATGGAGCTTGAATTTAGGCATGTACGTTGGATTTCGGTTTGGTTATGCTTACAGGTGCATTTTTGAGTTCAACATTCTGGTTTACTTTTAAGAACTGGTGGCTCAGCAATGTTGTCCTTTGCTCTGTCCCTCTGACAGAAGCCCTGCTTCTTGGGTGGCTCTGTTTCAGTACCTCACTTTCAGCACTCATGCTGCGCGTTTTAACCTGCTGGCCTGAAAACCACTTTGACAGTTATCCCTAATTACTTGCTTTGTAGATAAAGTTAATTTTGTTTTTCTGCAAAGCCCATTATTCACTTAATTCAGGTAGTAAATTGTATGTTACTTTCCTTGTTTGTGTGTAAGGAGAGTGCTAGAGACCAAAACTGCATCTTACTGCACTTCCATTCAGTTCACTGTGAATTTCATAGACTTTTGTTCACTTTAATAGAATATAGGTGTATGTTCTTTTTTTGTTGTAAGAATGGCAGATCAACACTATCTGGCCTCAGTCTATGAGAATAGACGGAATGGAAGGTGTAACACCTGCCACAGGACCCAGAAGTTGAGAACCCTGCCTGACACAGTTTGTGATGAACGATGTTGGGACCCTAGAGCTAGGAGCCAGGCAGTGTTCTCTTACTGCTTGTCCTGTTATTCGGGCTACAGTATGACATTCATTACATGATGTCAGAAATAAATTTATGGCAGAAATAGAATATTACCATTTGAACTTCATAGACTGAAATTTAAGGGGCTTTTATGAGTAATATTTATTTCTGTGTATTTTGTCTGGAATTTCAGGTTGCTTTGTATACACTAAAGAAGTAATCTACCAATACTTGGTGAAAGCTGTGACCCCTGTGTTCATGTTAGAGCTGGAGAAACAAACTCTGGCAGAAATTTAATGATTTGTTTCAGGCTTCTGAAGTGTGTAATAGAGAGAAAAAATATCTCCTATTCACCTGGCAGAGATATCAACCTACTAGAAAGTTTCCAATGTGCAAATAAATAGAGGGCAAGTAAAATTTCTAAATGTCACCATGTTAACCTAATCATAAAATGAGAAAACTGGATGCTGCTTATAGAACATCAGAGATGAACATTATAAATGTCAGCAGAGCACGTTGCTGCAGGAGCTAGCACTTTAGTCCAGTACTCCTTCCAGTACTAATGCATTCCAGAAGCTTCTGTTAATGGCTTGCGTTTATTAGCTTTTCTTCAGGTAGATTATTCCCTGGGAGCTTCTAGGTTTATTTGAAGAAGTTGTCTACTGCCAGGAAAAAGTAGTAGTCACTTGTCTATACTTTGCTCTGGAGTGCCACTTTCTACAGACTATAAACATCTTGTTGTATGTTATTCAGCGTTTTGTAAAGAATTTAAAGTCCACAACATTGTAAGCCTGCATCCTTTCCTAATCATCAGTTTAAGAAAATAATTTGTCAGGCTGCGAAGGTACTTTCCAAAGACCTTTTTACCTAATGCTGAACTTCAGTTACTGCAAAAAAATTCTGAATTAAAAATAATTCATCTGTTACCTTCCTCTGTGCCCGTCCATCCCCTCATTTTTTTTTTTAAATCAAAGCAGCTGTAGCAGAAAGAGCTCAGTGCAGTTTTGCGAGAAAAGTCTGCCATCTTGTTATCTCTGTATAATTTGGAATTACAAGATGCAATAGTAGAGAAACTTTCCTTCACCTTAATCAGGTATTTGAATAAACATATTTTTCATTGAAGAGTGATTGTTTAAAATATATATATGGCAAATCTCTGAGATTAATAGTGCAATGGAGAAAAGTATACGGATGTGAAGAAAACAATGCATCAGATATATGTCTCCACATTTGATAGGCATCTGGTTATGTTATGAACAGCCATGATGCCATGTTTCATGAATGGGATAATCTACAATAACATAAAAATTTTTGTTGTCATTATTGGAGTTCTGGCATGTTTACTTTTTTTAAAATAAGCTTGATCTTAACATTTACTAAATTGCAAACCTAGATGATTTTTAGGGCTGCTAAAAATGGTGATACTATGCAACAAAAATGTATTTATGTGAAAATCAGTAGCAACTCCAGCAAAAACACTCTATAAAAGAGAATATCAGAAGGTGAAAAGATTACTCAGAAATCTAAGATGCTTTTAAACAAGATTAAGATAAGGACCATTAGGGTTCATGTCGCCGACCTGTCTGCATTAAGATATATCTTGCCTGGTGCCTGCATCTTAAATGATTCATTCAATATGTGTCATATCAAAGTCAAGGTATCCAGCAAGGAGAAAAATGCTAATGCTTATAAATTTTAGTGATAATCCATCATGATGAATTAACTGACCTTTCTTTAGTAGCTGTTTTACAAAATAAGCTTTGGACAATAATGTTAGCGTTCATCTTTTGGGATTTTGTTGTTTTTGTTTTTTTTTTCCCCCTCCTGTGAGGCATTGTTAGTTAATTTCTATCTGCTAATTGTTGAGCCGTAACTTGGAAAAATAATTTTAAAATAACATAGTTGCTCAAAAGAATTTGTATGATTGTTTTCAATAGTAAAACTTACGAACTGTTAAGCATGCTTCACTTGAGAATCTGAGGTTTGTTTACTACTTTTTTCTTTTTCTCCTACAGCTTTAAGATGTTGTGTTCTCCATTGAGTCAGATTAATCATATTTCTTTTGTATCTGCTTTGCTTTACAAAGCTTTAACTTTTGACGTCAAATAGCAGTTTTAGCAGTTGCACAGTGTTGCTGTGTACTGTGCATTATACTGTATCAAATAGTTTTGTAGAGGAAAATGTCTTGGAAAAATGAAGATAATTTAAGAGATAAAAATATCAACTGCTTTGTTGTCTGTCTCGTGAACCTCTTAGAAGTTGCTGAGTGGTCTAAATCTACATTTTAAAAATTATTTGCGATACTCTGAAGTATTTGTATCCAAATGTCTGTAAAATAGACACTTTTTTTTTCATGCCAGTTGTGTCACTGTTTTAAAATGTGGGTGACAATTGTATGAGGTTTACAGCTGTGGTCCTATGTGAATTTTACCTCTAATGACTGGTTAACTGCAAAAGTAGTGAAGATAATAGAAATGGAAAAGAAAATGAGTGCAGAATTTTTAAGTGTTGCTTATATTGCATTAACTTTGATTCTTTTTGTATGCATAACTTCCAGAGAATTAATGTTTCTAGGAGAATTTAGCTGAGGTTAATGAAAAAATAGCAAGACCTTCTTACAACTAAACAATATCTGCTGGAAAGTTGTTGAACTGTCTGAGCTTTTGCTGTGTACTGCAATGATTCCAAGGGTTGTTGAAGAGTAACTGAAAAATAATGTGTTGGAACAAAGCGATTGAAGGCATTTGTTTCCTAGTGCACTTTTCTTGTGGATGACCTTTTTTTCAGACTGCCTTATTTCTAGTGAGGTTAGTTGGTATATCCTAAAAGAGAGTTCTTGTACATCGTATGGGTGGTTTTGAGTTTTGTTCATGTTCACCAGCCCTTTTTTGGGAGCTGGAATTGAGGAAAAGAACAGCAAAACAGAGAAAGTAAAAGAGGAAACAGGAATTACAAGGCTGATTGAAAGCACTGCTCCTTTATTGAAGCAGCACTTTTGTAATTAAGGGTATAATTCAAAAGCAACCAAAACCTTGAGAAAAATCATTTTTAGGTGGCTGTCACAGATGCTATTGAACTTGAGGTTTAAATATAAGGGTAAATATTTGCAATACAATCAGTTCTAACAGCAGTTAGTTGTTACTTTTCCGTGCAAGTTTGTCATGAGTTTAGTGTACCATAAATCTGAGACCAAACTATTCAATATCCAATCTTGAATACATCTGGCAGTCTCAATCCTACTACTAATGAACAAATACCCTGTATCATAAATTGGCGTTACCCTGTACTATCTTAGTTATGAAGGTGGAACTATTAACGTGTAGGTACCGACTAACTAATGCTGCGTTGCATTTGCTGTTTTCCTTGAGAATTTTGGGGTAAGGTTATAATGATACATACATGGTAACTTTTGTCACTTGCAAAAAGTAAGTGCTGAATTTCACATTTGAATTTCTATGTATTAAAAGTTTAAGAGCTGCTAGCTCAGAGTTTAAGTTTTGTCAGTCTCTTCCCATTTTCCTGTTCGTTTCCTGGTCGTATTTTCTTCAGTGAGAACAGTCAAGATTGGATGACAGTAAATCCATTTGGACTGGAACACTTCTGTTTATTGTCTTGGCTCCCTTTCCATGTTTAAGGTATCAGCCAAAGCTGTAGCGAAATTGCGGACAAAGTGCTGTTTACCATTGTGTTGACAAACCGTTCTTGGCGGTATTACACAACTTTAGGCAAGCAGGTCTTAGCAATATTAATTAACTCTGAGCGACGTAGAGCATGGCAATATATCTAACTTGTGCTGTTTTCAAACAAATTGAAAACCTTCAGGTTCAGTCTAGGTAGTTATCTGGAATAAACAGGAGGGACCTCTGTTTAACCTCTGACTATTGCACTCTTCTGCCATTGCGCAACGGTGTGTCTGCACTGGATATAAGTCCTTGAATATACCATCTCCTGGCCTGGACATAAATGTGCCACCCCTGTATATGACAGGCTGAGGGAGGGATACAGTTTCAGTATTAATGCTGAATGTCTGGCTCTTCTTAGTCTAAGACAGACTCCTTTTCTTACTGAGATTTGTATCAGGTTGGTAGAAATTACTTTTTTTAAAGAAGTCTGTGTCAGAGTGGCAGAAAACGAATTGGTCACAACACTGAGAAAAGAATGGAATACTTTCATTTCTAAAACTTTCCTGAAACACAGTTTTGTAAATAAGTTATAAGAAACATTTTTGTTTCTGCCATCAATAAAAAAACACAACAATGCTGCCTTGAGACAACTTTTACTTATTTAATAAATTACTTCGATAAATTTACAAAAGATGGTAGTCTGTTTAGCCAGGCCTATTAAAAGCATTAAGATTTGAGCACTGGCTGTTAAAATGAGTAAATGGCAATATCACAAAGTTAAACAAATGCCAAAAAACATTTTCCAGAGTACTGGGATTGTAACAATACCATTAATGAGGGCAAAGAGGTTTTAATGCAATTTGCACATTCTAAAGTTTCAAAAAGAGGTTTTGAGTTAGTGCATTATTAATGTTTTGCACATCTGGAACTATGTAAGAGCCACAGACATTGAGCAAGTGCAGGGTTTCCCCACTAGGTCTGATGCTGACTGATTTCCTCCCCTGCGAAAAACTTGTTTTAAGAAGTTTGAGACAGTAAAATGACAATATCCAGATAAGAGATAAACATTCCACAGTGTCTTTTTGCTTGTAATGTGTATGGAGGAAAAATTGGAAACCATTAGGTTTGTGCAGTTAAAAGGTGAATTTGAAATTAAATAGGAAGATAGATATTTGCACCACAGATGGTTGCTCCGTGGTGCAGTTGCACTGATTGTGGAGTGCTTATGTGAGGAATTATCTAGTAATGTCGGGTGGGTTCCATAAGACTGCTTGAATTTTTCTGTTAGGTGTATTTAGGTATAATATGCAGGTTTAAATGCTTTATCAAGAGTAATACTCTCCTTGATATTCCTGTTGACAGCTGTAGGAGTATTTCAAGGAAGAGATTTACTCCTGTGTGTAAATATTTGCAGGATGTAGGGATCTCTTCACAGCAAGTATGTTTTTTGACAGACGTTTGTTCTTTGAAGTTACATAAACATTAACTTATAGCATAATTTTAATGTAAAATGTAGTTTACACTGTTACAGCTTTAAAATGATACATGAAACAGAATGTTTCAATGTGTCATCTAGTTTTAGGTGCAGTAACTCCAGTTAATATCCAACATCACGTTCATTGGGATGAAAAGAAAGGAGGCCTTTAAGCAGGCTGGCATATCAGGGGTAAGTTACGAAATAATTGTAAATTAATAATGATACTCACTTTCTACACAGCATTTGCTTGCAGCTCTCAAGGGAAAGGCATTCTCTTACTCCAGAAGCCGTATTTGTTTGAGCCAAACAGCTGCAACGGTGCTATTACAGTATGTAAGAAACCCTAAAAACAAGAAAAGACTTCAGGGAATAGAATTCTGTCATCCTTGCTATCTCAAATTATGTGCAAGTACCTAACAACAAAAGTAGGGCAAAATGATGGAAGAGTAATTAAACAACATGCAAGAAGTACTCTGTGTCTCTTTCCTGGCACGAACGACCCTGCGCAATGCCCACTGGAAGTCACTGGAGTTTTTGTCAGTGACTACAGAGTGCTGAGGTAGGGCTCATGACACTGAAGTGACCCTCTGTGGTTTTTTTCTTCTTTGAAAAGAAAGGCTTATTGCCAGATTCTAAAGCTGTGTCTGTTGCCTTACTCTGATGAAAATCTTAGTAAAGTGATTTCTTTCTGATGGGGCATAATTCGGGGAGAATGTGATTTAAAAAAGCCAATTTCTAATGACTATACATTTCAACATTTGTACTTAATAAATGTAGATGGAATTTTTTTTTACTTGTTGTCCACTATTGTTTCTTCATGGCTTGTTTTTCACTCTTACTCTGAACTGGTAGTTTTCCTTCTGATCTTTATCTTAGCTTCTTTGTGTTTTATGGGATTTTTTGCTCCCATTAATCATATACAATATCTACTTTCAGTTTTATTCTCCATTTTTCCATCATTATAGCATTTAAATGTCCGTAATATAAACTGTCTGGCTATTGGGGCCCTCATGTTCATCCAAAAGAACAATTTTCAGGCTTGGTGTGCATTATCTGAGGTGTCTTCTGAGAGCTCCAATAGCTCCTGTAGATCTTAATGTGATTTCTGAAGTCTACAGTTTCCGTTTATCCCATTGACTGGGGCATAGCGAAGTCGTGTATGTAAAAATCACTGTGTGTGGTGGAAGACTTGAACCATTCCATCACAACGCTCTTTTCTCTGCCTCGGGCACTGCAGCCTATTGCGGTGATACCGGTTCAAATAGAGAAGAACAGTAGCATAAGGAATAGTGAAGCTCATATAAAAAGAATGAGAAGAAGAGTTTTACTATAACCAGGTATATAATCTTTATCCTCAATTTCTGTTGGCAAGCCTCCTTCTTTCATGTCATCAGTTCAATCAAGTGACTCTGCCAAACAACATTTAAAGATGGAGCTTGCAGTCCACACCCTGCTGTAATTATAAAGGCTACAGCAAACATATCTCCTTGAAATAAGAAAGCCAGAATAGTGCTGAATTATGCTCCAGAGGAATAATTGAAGTTCTCATAAACTTTTCAAGCTGACGTGTCTTTTATTATAATGATTTGTTAGAATGTTTTCACTTAGAATTTTTTAACCTCTTGAGTTGTTTGGTTTTGGGGTGGGTTTTTTCCCACTTGGATACCGACGACTAATTTCAGTTTTGACTGTCCACATGTGTTGCTCACAAAGCAGGCCAAGAAAAATATCGGGCTACATCAAAGATAATATTTTTTCTTTGGGGGATGATAATTGGTGATAATCTGAATAGTTGCACAATATTTGTTTTCTGAAATAGTAAGACAGGATCCTAGATTGCTGATTATGGAGTAATTTTCTTGGTTTCTGGGAAATTAGAGACAATCCAAGTGTTAGATATGCTTAGAGAAGTTGGAGGAGATGATCCAGCAGCTTGCTGCTGAGCGGCGAGGTTCTTCCCCCTTTCCTTGTGATTGTTCTTGTGCTGCTCTAAATTTTGTGTTAACTGATTCAGATCTCCAGAACAAATGAAAAGTTTTTATCCTTTTTTTTTTTTTTTTTTTTTTTCCCC